>Ga0214478_101657_pt1 | contig 10703 bp, 10 predicted proteins | sample M1_20Mar14CPVII9_2_FD_178001 | JGI IMG/M metagenome (GOLD analysis project Ga0214478, IMG submission 178001) | Marine eukaryotic communities from Monterey Bay, California, United States - M1_20Mar14CPVII9sort6BwellD7 | ecosystem: Environmental > Aquatic > Marine > Unclassified | place: USA...
CAACGGATGGTCGACGAAGTCAGATACCTGCCCCTTCCCATAATCGTAGTCAGAGTAGGGACGGAAGAGATAACCATAGGGGGAATTCAAGTAACGATATTGGGCGAGATACAAGCAGGGGTCGAGATGCCAAGTCACGATCTCCTCCTAATGACGGCGGAGGACGTAATGCACCACGCTCTGCTCCGCAAGGGAGTGGACGAGGTGGTTGGCAACCTCCTCCTCAAGGCCGTGGAGCTCCTCAAAGGGGCGGACGAGGTGGCGGTAGGGGCAGGGGAAGCAGGCGTTAATTAATCAAATTGAGTAGATGTATGTGGGGAAACTTTCCTCAGAGAGAGAAGACCTGTTTAGATAAGTTTATGTTATACAAATACAGCCGAGTCTGGAAAATGAGCGCTTGAAGACCTTTCACACACACTTCTATGACATCAAACTTATGAGAAGATATGCCTACTTTTGATTGAACATCTAGCCAAGTTGAATACCACCTTGAGATTAGACCATCCATTGGATCTATATTTACAATTCACATGTGACAATTAAGCTACGAATGCAAGTGCATTCAAGCTACATTGAAGTGGCATATGGAGATGCTTTGCGGATCATCAAAGTTGGATTGCATCCTTCACAAGTACCATACATCCATTACTACAGATTCCTGTATCATCAAACAAATGGTGTTGTTACTATCAAGTTATCTTATGATCAATCTATCAAACAAGGTATCTCCCTATACCGCTAATGGGCACATTACTCTACTCATCAGAACCATCAGTAAACTCTTCGTCATCAAATTCATCGAACTCCTCCGCTTCCTCATCTAGAAGTTCATCTAGTATATCTTCAGATGAATCTTCATCATCTAGTTCATCAATCAGGTCTCCAGATGAACCTTCGTCCAATCGAAGATCTTCATCAAGTAGGTCTTCAAAAGAAGATTCATCATCTAGTTCGTCTTCGATGTTACACAAACCTGTTTCGTCTGTCGTAAAATCTCGCACAAGCCTATTTATTCGAAACTGCATTCGGAAGTCACGAGCCACCGGGAGATTTGTCCATGTGCAACATAAAGTTTGACCCTCTTCACATGCATAAAGAGTCATATCACTTGGGCAAGAGCGAGTTACGACAAGAGGGTTATTGCAGTCCACTCGTGCTAGCTTACGTCCTCGACGAAGAGAAGTAGGGGTATCATCTAAATCTAAATTGACACTAATATCCGCCGCAGCACATACAGCAGCAGTAGTAAGTAGCAGTAAAAGCTTCATATTATCTTAGTATTGTTTGATATGTGTGTTTTTATGTCTGGTGCGCTTGCTAGTAACGATGAGAAGAGTGATCTTTGAGTGGGATTAGCATGAGAAGTCCCATTTATTATTCATTTCTAGGATACCCTCCTGAACAGAGTTTACAGCATGAAAACTGTAGAAGGTTGGCAGGTTGGGTCTAATTAGTTGACGTCGTTTGTTAGACTGTGATGTATGTTGCCTGTTGTTTAAACCATGTTGCAAAGATGTCATTCTTTGTTACGTCGTCGGCAATCGTCAGGGTTACCAAGCCGATCGACAGCAGCTGCAACATCATACATCAACATTGGAGGTGCTGATCAACATCAACTACTGCCATCATTATCATCAAATAGACAGTGTGGTTTCATAAGTGGCATACACAACAATATAAAATGGTATAGCAATAATGAACGATATCTGCATAACTCATCACAACCAAAAAGCACACATGAAACCTCTCAGAGTAGTAGAAATCGATATCCAAACTTTCGAAATTGCAATACAATCGAAGAACTAACTCAAATGGCATATGATTACAAAGATACTATATCACCTCGTGATATGTGTGCATATTGGTCAGCAACATCCAAACATCTTCAACTACTGAGGAATGTGTCACCTCCAAGTAATACTACAAGTAAGAAGATGATAGAAGAACTGATTAATAAAACGTTAGAATTTGAGAGATACAATTATAGAGATATGGCAACAATTGCAACTAGTTTGGCCAGAATTATGAAGAAGGTCATTACTGATCGTAATCAGCAAAGACTACCCAATGGAAGTCTACATGATATTTTCAATCATTTACTCATTGGCAATAACTCAGAGATTAAACAGCATATATTCACAAAGATTGCAAGTGCATCTGTACCAATTCTTTATAAGTTTGACTCACGGCATCTGTCAAACCTGATTTATGCATTTGGACTTGCGGAAGTTAATGCCACCATACCGGACATGGAAGATGATTATGGTAGTACCTTCTTTGATATGCTTGCACAGGTGGCCATTAGCAACTTGAATGAATTCAGCGAGCAAGATATATCCAACATGCTTTGGGCATATGCGGCGTTGAATAAACACCACCCTCAACTCTTTAAAGAGGCAGCAGATCATATCATTGGACTTGACAACCTTGTTGATTTCTGGCCACAACACTTATCAAACATAACTTGGGCATATGCCACACTCAATGAGAAACATCCGATGCTTGATAAAGTTGCAGAACATATCATTTCACTTGACAACTTAGATCGGTTTGGTTTTAGGAATATAAACAACATTATATGGGCGTATAGAACTGCAGGAGAAACGAATCCAAAGTTATTTAACAAATTAACACAAGCTCAAGATAAATTTACATCTTGGGATAATAAGCCCAAGAAACGTTTTGGAGATAGTCAATCAATAGAAGAACTAACTCAATTGGCACATTACCGTAGAAATAGAATGAACACTCGTGAAATGTGTGCATTTTGGGCTGAAATGTCCAAACATCTTCAAACGGGGCAGAAAAGATCACATTCCAATATGAAGAGGAAGAATGAATATACTCAAATGCAAAGACAAGTGGATGACATATTAGGACATACATTACAAGATATCAACTCATTCGGTACTAGAGACTTGGCTACAGTTTCAATTAGTTTAGCCAAGATTATAAAGAAGATTGGTGTTGATGGAAAGACAGTTGATAATAGTGTGCATAAAGTTCTGAATAATGTCCTCATTGGCAATAACTCAAAGAAAAAACAGCATATATTCACAGCTATTGCCAAGGCATCTGCACCAATACTTCATGAGTTTGATGCACGGCATCTGTCAAACCTGATTTATGCATTTGGACTTGCACAAGTTACTGCGTCGATGGATGATGATAGAACCTTCTTTGATATACTTGCTGATCATATTGTTACTCTTGACAACTTGAATGAGTTTTTGCCACAAGGGCTATCAAACTTATTATGGGCGTATGCAAAATCGAAAGAGCCTCACCCAAAGCTGTATAAGAAACTAGCTAATCACATTGTTGCACTTGATAGTTTGGATAACTTCAAGCCTCAAGAAGTATCGACCATTATATTGGCATTTGCAATACAGCGTAAGCAACACCCGATGCTGCTTAGGAAGATGGTGGACCATATATTAGGGCTCGAAAATTTAAGACATTTCAATGAACAGGTTCTTTCCAATATACTCTTGGCATATGCGAAGGCAGGAGAAGGATATCCTCAACTGTTTGAGGAGATAGCTGATCATATAATTTCTCTCCCCAGTTTGGATGAGTTCAAACCACAGGCTCTTTCGAACATACTATGGGCATTTGCTACTGCAAGTGAATCACATCCTCATCTCTTCAAGAAACTGGCAGAAGAAGCAATCAAGCGACAAGCAGAGTTCAAACCTCAAGAGATATCCAACTTTCTATGGGCATATGCTACAAATGGTCAAGTCAACAAGCATCTATTCGCATCTCTAGTGCCATCAGTGAAGGCAAACTTAGACAAATACAACGCTCAAAACTTGGCAAATATTGCATGGGCATATTCAGTTGCAAATGTTGATGCTCCATCTGTATTCAATGATGAGTTCCTAACCGCTTGTCTAAAGAAGGAGAATGACTTAAACATTGAAAACTTATGTCAGCTTCATCAGTGGCAGTTGTGGCAAGATGAGATCACGTCTGACATTAGTTTACCCGAATCACTTCAAATGAAGTGTTACGAAGCATTCGTCTCGGAAGATCCAAGACCATCAAGATCTCAAGATGATGTTGTATCAATTCTATCATCCATGGGTCTACAACCTCAAGAAGAAGTGTCATTGAAAAGTGGCTATCGGATAGATGCGGTAGTAGAAGTGGATGGAAAGCAAATAGCCATTGAGGTTGATGGTCCGTCTCACTTCATTGGCAAAGAGCTGACTGGTAGTACAATTCTAAAGCACAGGCAAGTTGCTGCTCTAGATGGAATGCGAGTTGATTATGTACCGTATTGGGAGTGGGATAAGCTCAATAAGGATGGTGACAAGAAGAAGCAATATCTTCAAGACTTGTTGGGCATTTAAGTTATTTGTATATGAGTATATTTACTACTGCATAAGATAACGAGGTTTAAATCGAATGGTATTTATCATGCTAGTAAAGAAGTTACATTGATATTGATATTTGATAGATCATTTCATTTTACAGTAGTACATACAGTATTCCGCTTCACCTCTGCTTTCCGACATGACATACTCTCCTTCTATGGATGCAGTCCACTCGTAGGAGATGGGTTTAGTCGGCTGTCTTTATGATCGGTATCATCTTCAACACTGAATGCACTCTCAGGAATGTCACACGGCTCCTCATCCTCTGATAGGACACACTCACTACAGAATTCAACAACCTCCCTTGGATCCATATTAAACATATCCTCAAATACGTCACAGTTGCCTGTTGATACACATCGATCAGCACAGTATCTCATTGGATTATCCGCAGCCATCTTCTCATCCTTTCTTCTACGAGGTGATGATACTGATCTATCAACTCCACTAGTAAAGCCCGGTACATTGATGGGTTGATATAAATCTGTTTCAAAGTCAAAGTTTGATGGAATTGTAGGCTCCATGCGTTCCCATTGCTTGCGTTTCATAATGTATTCTGCCTCGGCTTTATCTTTGTTCGATAAACGTTGAACTTCTCCATCAATCCTATATAATACGTATCATATGCACAAGAAAGAGAGTGGGCAGATTATCACGTCAGGCACACCGCAATTGCAACAACATAAAACGGTATGATATGATACTAAACAGTCACACTGTAATTGCAAAACAACAACAGAAGCTTACATATCAGCAATATGATCTTCGAGATGTAGAATTGTCGGAGGACGATAAACTTGTTGTGTCAGTTGAAAGATAAATGCATTAGTCGGTATAAGAATCAAACTACCAGTAATGGTGGTTGATAAGACGATGAATGTAGTCGTCGACAGCTTCATGGTACAAGGGAAGGTAGGATAGCTTACTATATTGAAGCAATGGAGGAGGAGAAGAAGATATAATTAAATGATGATGGGTTATTGGTGGTTGATGATGAAATGATTTTTTGAGGATACCGTATCTTATTCCATTTGATGGGGAGTAAAATATCTGCCTCGACAACGTATGTACTCAAGTTGAGAGTGGTTTGTACATACGTAGTTGTAGTTGGCGGCATATAATGATAGGAGGCCGCTTCATAGTGGTGTCTATTAATAGTGGCGGTGTGCTAGTATTGACGGCGGCAATAGCAGATCATCTTTGAATGAGATATCTGGGTCTGGCCACAGAAGAAATTTGTGTCGAGAGGAACGATATCATAATTTAGGAGAACAAAAATACATACAACACAATACAACAACTATATTACTTCAAACTTTAAATATTCAACTTGTTATTAGTGGTTAATTGCGTTAGCTCAACTATGGGAAGAAACTGTTCAGAGTGTGGCGATTGGTGTCGTAATTCTCAATTTAGTAGCAACCAATGGAGGAAAGGCGAAGGTGTTTCACGTTGCAAAGATTGTGTTTCGGGTGTTTCACAACAACAATTCAATGGAGGAACAGGATTTAGAATTACCACGTATCGGTGTGGAGTGTGCTACGGCGACTTTGATACTCAAAACGAATTGAATATGCATATGCAGGTACATCGTCCTCGTAACTTTTCTTGTCCAGTGTGTGGAGATCAACGATTTGCATCGGGAGCAAATGCTGTACAACATGTCGAGAGTGGATATTGTCGTGGGTGTAGAGGAAAAGATAATGCTCGAACTCAGATATATCAATTTGCTCAGAGACAACGGAGTATGCAAGGATTTCTGAATGGTACTCCTCTCTTGACAAATGGTGGATACAACGACCATGTTCCTGACAAACCATATAAATGCAATCAATGTACCAAGACATTTCGTAATCTGAGTCAACTCATGCAACATCAAGATAATAAGCACAATAATTCAAGATTGAGGCTTGGGTATTAATGTCGTACTATTCTCATATATCTTAGACTTATCAAACTGATAATCTAAAGACATAATATAGAATTAAACAAATTGATTATGTTTAGAAGAATGATTTAGCCCAATAACAATACATTCACCTTCTTTCCTTTTTGTTCACTTAGACTGTCTCACCTAAATCATTACCGAGTAGAGGGGTTGTTTCTTTTGCAAAACCCAACTGACTGTATTCTCTATCAATCTGCTGAGCTCTCTGTACCAACACTTCAAGCAAACACCCATCATTCATATTCTGAAAGACTTTAATCGTCTTATCTACTGCCCATTCTGCTCCAGGAATAATGTATGGCCATAACTTTGATCCGATTATTGTTAATGTAAGTTGATAATAAAGTGCAGGATAAACTTTCTCCCAGGCAACCTTAATGGGTGTTGAATTTGTTATAGGTACCATCCTCTTATTACAAACGTTAATCCTTGAATCAAGAGCATCAAATGCGACTTTAATGACAAGGTTAAGTGTTAGTTCTTGCAGGACAAAGAATCGGCAAAGAAAGTTCTAAAACATACCAGTGATTTGAATGGGTACTATGGAAGTACAACCCTGTAGAGCTAGGAGAACAAGAACATATCACATAAAACGATTAAGTGAGAAGACTACTCGGATAATTCATATCTTCTCTGTATATAAGTATGACCTACCTTGTTCAAATTGCTTGCTCAAGACGAAATGGTCTTCACCATCAAAAACATGCACTTCTTGATCCTGATGAGGTGCGGCACTTCCAGTATCATTATCTTTCTGGTTTGTCACGTCAGCTGAAATAGCCTCATCTACATGATCTAATCCATCTGGTAGCTCAGCCTTGTTCTTCTTCTTCCTATCATCTAAAGTATCATCCAAATCATTAATTTGTTGTTCTCTAGATCGAAGTGTAGCGAGTTTTAAGATCTTTGTTAATGCATTGGCTGCAGAATCGTGTAATGACGCCCTTCCTCCATAATCTAGTTGTTTCATTAATGACTGCCAGAATATAGAGACCGAAGCTAGAATTGCAATAGATACAGTATTTTGCTTTATGATCGGAGTCTGTAGATTGTGCCAAGACTGCCAAGATTCCACTAACTATAATATAATATAGAGACATTGAGAAGTATGTTAGCTGCAAGACATATATAATATTTTCATTAAAAGCAATATCATACTCACTTAATGTTATAGCAATAGAAGGGAAGAAGAGTAATCTATCGTAGATACACTAAAGTTTAAGAAGATGTGTAGGTAAGTAAATTATAAACATAATATATCATTATACATATGAATATATCTTAACATGCATAATATCACACAATGAGACATACCTTGAAATGCAATGATGCAAGAAGATGTTTTTGATGCTCCATTAGTACCGACGATGTCATGTAATCAAAGTCCTTCTTCTTCCTCTTCATAAGCGCATATCTTTCCTTCTCAGTATCAGCAACATACAACCCCATTCCTCGAGGGGAGGGGGCAAAGAAAGGTGAGTTTATCATGTGTTGTGGTGCCTATTTCTGTATGCTATTGGATGCGCTATTGCAATAACAAGCTCAATAACAAGCTATTCGATCGATGACATCTTTTGTGTGAGGATATCTTTTACCGTATGCTGGAGAGTAAAATATCTTTAGTAAGTAGCACTACGTATATGCCTAGATCTTCTAGCGCATAATGGTCTCACTACTTAAACACACACTCACACAGCTTAGAGAGGAGTAGTGATGGGCTGTCTATTATGCTCCTCTATTGCAACAAAAGATGATGTACAATCTATTTGCCATCTATCTTGTAGTGGTCTTCTATCATTATACCAAAGTTAATGCGAGCACGGCAAATAAAATAGCGTTTCAATACCATCAACAATCACATCAAAAATATAGAAAGATATCTTCGTCTACTCTTGAAGGAAGTGATGTATCACCCGAGAATAAATCAGATAATGAATCTATACGACATGCTATTAATAAGCTTGTTTCAATAATTGATCCTACCGGAAATAATAGTAAATTGCAATCATCTACATCATCTAAACAATCCTCAAAGGTACATATCATCGGGTCAGGCTTATGTGGGACATTACTCAATCTACCACTCTCAACACTACACATTCTATCACAAGCAGATGTTGTATTGTATGATTCATTAGGATTATCATATGAAGATATAATGCAAATTGTACCAACTCATTGTGAGGTTATATGTGTAGGTAAACGAGGAGATCAACCTAGTTGGAAACAGTCTGAAATAGATGACTTGATATTGGAAAAGGCAACTGAATCAGTAAATATACAATCATCATCATCATCAGATATAGAACAAAAGCAAACAATAAAAGGGAAGAATATAGTACGTCTCAAAGGGTAAGTGATGCTGTAGTGTAGTGTTCCTATGCAGATCAAGCAGCTAATGCTCACATCTTATGCTCATTCAAGAGGGGACCCCTTTCTATTTGGCCGCACTCGAACAGAGATTGAAGCACTTAGATCAAACAATCTTCAGTATACATATACTCCAGGTATATCAAGTTGTATTGCAGGCCCTCATTTGGGTGGTATACCACTAACAGATCCATCGTTAGATTGTCAAAGTTTTGGAGTTTGGTCAGGTACAGATGCATTTGGCAAATCATGGGGTTTAGATGCCGAAGATGGCACCAAGAAAGAGTGGAAAGGAGCGGGAGTAGATGTATTAGTCTTTCTAATGATTGGAAGGCTTGATAAGCTGGAAGTATTATGTAACTTGATTGCAAATGGTAGTGGTGATGATACAGGAAAATGGAATAAGAACACTCCTTGCGCAGTAGTACAAAACGCAGGAGGCACCGCAGAACCATCTATTCAAAGAGTATGGAAATCAACACTAGAAAAACTGGTACGAGATATCAAGAAGGAAGATGAGACACTAACAAGTGTTAGCCCTGCAGTATTTGTGGTCGGAAGAACGGCTGCTTTAGACCTATTATCACAGGATTCACAATAGGTATATAATGTTAGAGTTTATATATAACGTACGCATATGTTCCATCAACTTTACCATTTAACAATCACAATTACTAACATTTCACCATTACCACCGTTAAATAAGAGCTTCTCTAATAAGCTAAGAGATAGCCACCAATGGCCATGATAATACCTCCAAATGCTAGAGTAATATGATGGGTGTAATCGGTACTTTGACTTAGGGAACGAGAAGACGGAGTTGGAGATGTATCATCAGTCGTAGGAGATGATTCATCGGCAGTAGGCTCGTCGGGAGCCGATGTATCAATCACTTCACCATCTGATGTGGTTAGCAAAGGAACATCATCATCGTCATCATCACAAATCTCAAAGTTATTCTCCGCACACTCCTCGAAATGTTCTGATGGTGGTTCTGTAACTTGATGAGGTCCAGTCTGGATGAAGTCATTCTCAATCATTTGATCATTGGTAACAGCCAATGTCAAATGAGAGAAGGGCAAGGCCCCTGTAAATAGCTCTGCTGATCGATACCGAATAAGATATTAAGATCACTCATTCCCTCATATAGATCTTCAGACACATCTGAAGCAACTGCATACGCTGCATTATACTCTCTTAAGAACTCAACACCACACTTATGATTAGGTTGACCTGGAAAGTATAGCCCAACAGTTGACCAATCTTTACCTTCATCTGGACTGCAGCTTTCTACAATTGCACTCTTCCAAGCATCACAGTCGTTTGAATTTACAGATACGTCAAATACATTTGATTTGCCATTCTCTTCAACTCCCGACTTCATAGATCCACAACGCTTCTGCAAAACACTAATATCAGGCTGATCATTAGTACAGCAGAACTTTTCAGTTGATGGTACTTTTGCTAATGCCTCGCCTGCTGAATACCCTGCATCAGTCTCATCTTGTCCAAAGAATAGATATCCAGCTTCTTTTGCAAGATCCGGGCCGGCATTAAATGTATTGATTGTTGTAACGTTGTTTGTCTTGCATGTATCAAGAGCATCGACTATAGTAGGAGAAGGTAGTGATACTAATATTCCATCAATGGTTAGTCCATCAGTTGAACACATCTTTTGTATCTGTTCAACCATTGCAGTATAAACTTCCTCTTGATCCAGTTCCTCCTCACGTGGGTTGAAAAGGAGTCTAACACCCATATCCTTTAGCTCCTTGACGTATTGCAATGTTCATTCTCAAACATATATCTCTACTAGGAGTTAAAACTATGGCAAGCTAGCTAAAGTAAACACCACTTGCCGACACGTCTGTGCAATGTATCCCCCGACTGCATATCCTACTGCCTTCCCAAGTAGTACAGCCACTGCATATTCATTTCATCTTCATTTCCAGTCGACGACTGATCGACAATCAAGCAGCTAATGCTTGATGTTAGATGCCAAA
>Ga0214478_101658_pt1 | contig 10694 bp, 13 predicted proteins | sample M1_20Mar14CPVII9_2_FD_178001 | JGI IMG/M metagenome (GOLD analysis project Ga0214478, IMG submission 178001) | Marine eukaryotic communities from Monterey Bay, California, United States - M1_20Mar14CPVII9sort6BwellD7 | ecosystem: Environmental > Aquatic > Marine > Unclassified | place: USA...
CCCCCTGGATCCACAGTGACGGTCACTAGCGTCAAGGATGGAGTAGTTTCATATGAAATTACTATGGAAGTTAGCTCATCAGAAGTTGCCGAGGCTACAGTGACTGACATTGAATCTTCTCTTGCCGAGCAGTCGACGTTACAAGCAATTACATCCTCAGTTGAAACTGCTTCCTCAAGTGTATCTGTTACTACATCAGGTGATTTATTAGTGCCCAATCTAAATCAAGAAATACAAGTTGTTGGGGTAAGCGCCACCGGATCTTTTGCTACTACTAATTTGGACATATCCTCCTTTACAGAGGAACAAATATCCGAGGTTATGGGATATTTTGAGAATGCCATTGCCCAAGAAGTTGATTTGCCCGTGGGGTCCATCGTTAATGTCACGTCCATTGATGAGAATGGAGTTGTCCAGTACGAGATTACCACATATGCCGAAACAAGTGCCGAGGGTAATGAGATTGCTACTTTCATTGACACACTATTATCCCAGGCATCAATTCTGGTATCTATTACAGAATCTGTCTTTGAGGCATCCCAAGCCTCTTCTGATGTAGTTATTCAGAGTGCCATTACGTCCTCTACAAGTATTGCATCTCATACTGCCGGTGGCACAACTGAGTCAACTATATCCAAGGTAACATCCACGGGGGAATTATCTGTTGCAGGATTTGACCCGAGTGTCCTCACGCCTGCCGAGATAGAAGAAGCCAAGCACTACTTTGAAAGTGCCATTACTCAAGAACTTGCATCACAAGGTCTGTTGCAAGAAGGATCGTCCGCTGTTGTTGTTACTGGTATATCCAGTGATGGATCGTCTATTCAATATGATATTATATTCTATGGATTAACAAGCACGGAGGCTAGCTCGGCCATTACTGATATACAGACATCCTTGTCGAACACGTCAACGTTGGCATCTATATCAAGTATCGTTCAAGAAGAATCCTCGAGCTTATCGTCTTTTGCTGCTGTATCGACAAGTTTGTCAACCGTGAGTATCACTGAGAACACTCAGTTAGGTACGACTGGTTTGACCTTGTCTCCCGTGGAAGAAGAAATAGTCAAGGTATACTTTGAAGAAGCTATTGCTGCATCCCTGGGATCTATTCTCCCCCCTGGATCCACAGTGACGGTCACTAGCGTCAAGGATGGAGTAGTTTCATATGAAATTACTATGGAAGTTAGCTCATCAGAAGTTGCCGAGGCTACAGTGACTGACATTGAATCTTCTCTTGCCGTGCAGTCGACGTTACAAGCAATTACATCCTCAGTTCAATCTGCATCATCAGCCTCAACATATCCAACGCTCGTTAACGCCATGTCAGGTATATCTGTTGTTTCTAATACTGTTGGCTGTGGATGTAGTAGGCGTAGTAGGGAGCTCAATAATGCTCTTCATAGGGAGCTGAATTCTTGTTGTTCAGGAACCTCAGCCATTTATGCTTTGTCTGATGGTTTATATCCAGAAGGCGTTGTATCGAACACTCCAGGAATAACATCAGTCGTTCCCTCAACACCTTCTACGGTATCACTTAATTCACTGCAGATGGTGAGTAGTTATGATCTTGGCGTTGATGTATATATCTTGTGCTGTGCTGGAAATGCTGTCGGAGGTGAGACGATTGCAATGTACACACACTTGCTCACAATATGTTTTCTTCTTTCTCATTCTTCTAGGATATCATTTCAACTGATGGCTCCCCTACATCATACGACTTGTTAACGCAACAAGAATTTGAAACAGTCCAAGACGGCACAATGATGACAATCAGTCTTAATCAGCCTCTTAATTCATTTTCTCCCTTGGATGTCAGTCCCGAGATTGTAAATGAAGTTGAGATATGTTCTTCTGTGTTCTTGGAGCCTAACCAACTTTCGCGGCCATTGGTGGGGGGTTCAGAATCAACAGGACTAACTCGACCAGATGCAAGAAATCTGCAACAGCAAGAGGAAGCTGAATTCTGCCTTTCACTGCCATTGGATGATAGTTTTAACAACTCTCCTGGCGGATTACAAGTGTAAGTAGACTGACACAGTTTGCTATCTCATTGCCATTGATACATAATACGGCTTGCTTATCAACTATATTCTCACAATATAATATTTGTATCCTATTTTCATCTCTCTTTTTTAGTTGTCACGTCAAACATATGCATTGCGACATCAGGTACTAATCTAGTTGGCTCAACAAGTGCTATAGAAGATAATAGTCAGATTCGTATTTGTCTCACGTCAAATGAGTTAATACAGGACATTTCTTTCCTTCAAATCACTCAAACAGATGCTGATGGAATCGAGTCGATAACAGAACCTGAAATCTTATTCAGTGTATCTCCCGACGATCCATCGACTTACTTCATTACTTTACCAAATACTGTCTTTGTCCAGGGCAGCAGTGTCTTTGGTGTATTAAGCTTGAATAATGATGCAGAAGAATCGTTCCAATTAGACTTAGAACTTTCATCAATGGGTTTAAGTTCAGAATCGTCTAGTGAGTGCTTATATGCGCTGCTTTTATGTTTTCTTTGTTTGTCTGCTTCTATCTCACCTCTTTTCTTTTACCTGATGTCTATCAGCTGTCGCATCTTCTCTAGGCTATGATCTACATCCTGAAATGGAACTTTCCACAACTAAAGAGGTAGGCGGTATATGTTTGCAATCAGTAACGTTGTTGATTTGTTGATTATTGATGTTGTGTGTACATAGCTATTGTTGGTTCCTGTTCTTTCATTATGGGATATAACTGCATGATTCAAATTAAATAAAACATTCAACAAACATTCAACAAACTTTCAACAAACTGTTCACACACATCATAAAACAAAAACAAACTTGTAAGAGTAAGATAGTGTGTGTAAACAAGGTGCATTAGGTTACATGATACATCATTATCAAAGAGAAAACACTACCGATTTCAATCCAACAGTTGCAGTCAGAGTTGGCAAAGAGTAAGGAAGTTAATGCATTACTAGTCTAGTCTCTTGCGCTTCTTTCCAGCACCAATCCTCTTAGCTTCGTCTAGTCCACCCTTCTTGAACTCTCCTGAAGTGCTAATGTAAATGTTCTTTCTCTTGTCTAAATGATTGGAGTGTCTGAAGATTGACTTGAAACCGCAGACTCCGGTCAGTGTTGTTTTCCAAGACCCAACACTCATCCTACCCGATCCATCTTCCTTCATTGGTGCATAGGGTGCTAGTTGTGCATCACTTGCCTTGAATCCAGATTTATCTACCTCACTGAAGAATTCAACGTCGCTCGTCTCAGAATTGCAAGCTGAGTATAGACATTCTACTGCAACTTGTGCAAATGGTTCTTGCTGTGTCTCTTGTACTTGCTGTGAAGTCAATGTTGACGAACGATCAGTATCAAGGTTTGAACCACCTACGTTGTTGGAGAGTGAAGTAGACGAGGTAGACAATGTACTAGACGTAGATGAGGGAGGATTCGTCTGTTCTTCACCTCCGCTGAAGCTATCATCATCTCCACCTCCTCCACTGAAGCTATCATCATCTCCACCTCCTCCACTGAAGCTTGCATCATCATCACTTTCACTTGTACTCGTACTTGATGCGGCTTGGGTTTGCTCGGACGCTCTTAGATTTGCTAGAGAAGTGGCAGCAGATCTAAGCTCCTGTTGCTCGTCAACTTTCTTCTTCATCTCTTCAATCTTTGCTCGTGCATCTTCTAATTCCGCGGAAAGCTTAGCATTGGCTGCCTCCTTGTCACTGAGTTGAGAATCCGCTGCCGCAATCGTCATCTCAAGGTCCTTCTTCTCATCATTGTGTCGAGAGGTTGTTTCAGCAGCAGTTGACTTGAGTGTTGAAATCGACATCTCAAGGTTATTCGTCTTTTCTTTGAGTTGGGAAGTTGTTGACTCGAGTGTTTTAATCTCTGCCTTGTGGTGATTGAGTTTATCCTGCTGTGTATCATTTTGACTTTGTAGTACATGAATGTTAGTCTTCAGTTTACGCAAAGACTCTCGAAGCTCGCTCTTTTCACTAATCAAAGTTTCAATGTTGGAATCATACTGTCCTTTTAATGATGACATTTGGGATTTTGCCTCGTTGAGACTATTCAGATGCCGGGTATTATCACTCTTCAGTTCAGTGCACTCCAGGTTAGACTCATCAAGCTGGGATTTCAGATTGACACATTCGATGTCTTTCTCTTTCAGTGTCGCCTTTAAAGTACGTTTCGTATCAAGGACACTCTCTAGCTCTGTTGAGAGTTCATTCTTTCCGAGTTGAATTCTCTGAATATCTTCCTCATGAGTATTCGCTAGCTGCTTCATCTTCATTTCAAAATCCTCACATTGCTCAGCAAGCTTCTTTTCATAATGCTCACGTTGTGCAGCAAGCTCCTTCTCGTGTTGCGCAGCAAGCTCGTCACGTAGCTCAACAAGCTTCTCCTCCTTCTCATATTGTTCATCAAAAGTATTCTTGTATTCGGCTTGCTGTTCTTCCATCTCTTGACTTGTTCCAAGGTAGTCGAAGACATCATTGTCTTCAAGGTTAGTCAATCCAGACATAACACTGTCGTCATCTTTGTCTTGGTTGCCATCATTGTCTTGATTGTCATTCTCAAATTGTAACTCCATTTGTGGTGGTGGTGGTGGTGGTGGTTGTAGTAGTGCCAGCAGAAGCAAAGGATCGTCCTCTACTCGTTCGTTGTTTTGATTATTTGCGGGGAGAGTTAACTGATTTCGTAACAATGGGTTATCACGCTGACTACTATTGGAAAGTGCTCGTCCTCGATCATATTTATGCTCAACCTCCGCATACTCCGCTGCCGATACGTTTCTTTCAGTAACGTTATCCATCTTTGCAAGAGTTGTGGTGAGTGAGTGTGAAGTGTAAGTGAGAAGCGAGTTTCAATTTTCATATACATACGTACGTACATACTCTCATCATAAGTTGAGGCAGAACAACAACAACAATAACAACAACAACCAACAATGACGTCACTTACGAATATATCATTAGACCCAGCAATTGAACAACAAATAAATGCTTCATCAACATGGCTATATCATCTCTATGACTTGCAAGCCCTCTCTGTGCGACTCAAACAACAAAGCCAAACTTGTAAGTAAAAGATGCAACACATTGTCATTGAATAAGTACAAGACGTCAATCACTCACCTTCTATATCCTCCATTCATCCTGTCCTGTTGTTCTATAGTAACACTAAGGACGTGTACAGTCAAGAGCGTCTCGTACACTCCCGACGGAACCACTCCGACTCGTATAGATACGGCGAAAGCAAATGCTTACAACAAACAAATGTATAACATCTGTTCAACACTGTATAAATTGATCGATGAAATCTTGACACCTGGCTTGTTATTAAGTGTGCATGCCGATTTCACTCCTCTAGAGAGAGCAGTCAGTGCCATGAATGTTGAAAGACCTTCTGGTGGTGGATTCCATGATATACGTGCCAAACGAAAGTTTGGTTCTGGTTCAACTATTTACATCATGCATTCCTGCCGTGTATTGTTTGAATATATTCATTTCTTTAAACAGAATCTTCAAGAACTCTATGATTCATTGAGTATCATTGGTACGAATATTGATGGTTCCGTAGCCCATGATTGTCAACAAGAGCTTTGCCACACAACTCATATCCCCGTGCAACGTGTCCAACGGAACATCAATGGAACTTTACAATGGGTAGTCATATATGACAATCTTGATTGTAACCCCCAGAATACATACTTTGCCAATCGCAAAGTCAATATGTCGTCGTATAGGTGTTCTCAGAATCCATGGGATGATTGTAGCTGTATTGGTGGTTCACTCCACACTCCGTGTCACGACCGTGCACACTTACTAGCGAGAGACTTCTGGATCACGACATCACGTGAATCGCTCCTCAATCACTTGTCTGTACTCAAATACAGGAACCAATTTGGAAGAGTTGTTGCAATGGATGAGCGACGAGTCTGTCTTCATTTCCTACTCAAGTTTGAGGCCAGGCTTAGGAGTATTGATCCAACAACACAACATGAGTGGATTGAGACTGAGAAGATTAACCTTCTTTCAAATCCACCAGTACTTCCACCAGCTGTGCTTGATGTAGTAACGGAGGATAGGAAACGAGCATATGCGCTACCAATGCCAGATGCTAATCTACTCCGTCAACTTGTCCTTGGAGACCATCTAAATGACGGCTTGTTCAACAGCAGACTTGAGGAACAGACTAGATTGCTCAAGTTGGAAATTGCTTCCCGTCCTTACCGAACACTATGTTCAATCCAACCTGGTACATCTTTCTTATCGGGAGTATTGACCAAGGTAGAAGCCGATAATGAGAACAGACTACTCGATGAAATGCTCGTGAGACTGCATACTTTCTTCACAACCTATATCCAAGCAGGTAGAATCACTGACAGTGATCCCAGGTTGTCACTGAAGGAACACATACTGAAATCTTGGAGTATGACACCAACAGCATTGCGTACGGGTAGATCGTCCTACGCTTCACAATCAATCAAAATGACAGGGACGAATAAGCAAGTCACCACAATGATGAAGATGTTTCAATTGTATGTTGAGGATTTTGATCAAGATATTGTTCTTATGCGTAGATGTCTTGCAATTCAAGGCAATAATATCACTGGGAGGGAAGCATACTTGCAAAAGAAACAAATATGCCATCATTCACATACCCACTCACGTAGTGCAGATCCACATGACATGACTTATGCTAGTCACTTGTACAATATGTCTCAGATGATGTGTGGCGACTTCCCTTGGAAACTTTGTCGTTGTAGAGTCAAGTGTCATCCAAGACTACATGAGTTGACACAAGCACGATTTGAGCGTGAGATTCAAGTGCTATCTGCATCCCGCAAGCACACTAACTCAAACAGGCACAAGACTGTGGATGACATCCGCCGTTCATTAGCCACTGAGTTCAAGGATGCCTTCGAGCGTGTCGATGGTGCAGTTGTTCCTGCTTGGATTGTTGAACAGATTTCGAATCCAGGTCCAATCACATTACAAGTATTCCAATGTGGCATTTGTGACAAGTGTTATCCATGCAGAGTTATAGCCGAAGTGTGTAGTTCTTCTCACTAATGATGAGGTTGGTGGAGGGATGGCGGAGGTGTGGTGGAGGGTGATAATGTTCCATTCTTATATATTGATATGATTACTACTCTGTTATATTGGTATATTGAGGGAACATTTGTGGTGGAGGTGTGGTGGAGGGTGGAGGGTGACAATGTGCCATTCTTATATATTGATATGATTACTACTCTGTCATATTGGTATATTGAGGGTGACATAATGTAAATGTAAAATAAAAAGAGATCCCAACTCTCCTCAAGGGGAGTTGGGTGAAGGCCAAAGTGCCAAATGGACCGCGAGGTCATCTTCATTATTAGCTAGCTCTTGATGTAATGTTGACCATTGTCTATTTGCGCCTCTAATATCGTTTGTAGGGGCTTGCCAGTTCTTAATAACTATACCAAACACGAGCGTATCCCCTCAAACGATAAACTATAGACCGCTCCTTCTAACCCAACATAATCAATTTCCACCTCAAATCCATCAATACCCCTACAATCATCTAATACCCCCGAATACTTGAACGTATTCACATCCAACCACAAGCAGGGCGTTCTCCGAAAATACAATCGAGACTGATAACAAGCGGTGGATGTAAATTGTGCATATACGACGACGATGATATTCTAACTTGTCAAAATATGGTGTGTATTGTATAATCTTGTGATGATATTACACAAATAGTCTAATAACCGAGCAATAACCAACCACGAGCCTATCTGCTTAACAAATTCTAACACTACCACAACTACCATCAACAAACAATTCTAAATAAGTACCATGCTCATCTAAACACTACAATTGACCGCCACAAGAAGTTTAATCCGGTCATTTCCCAACAATTCCGCCCTAATATTAATATCTAATGCACTCTTTGTATTATTAGAATATACGATTTACATCATGCATCTTCCTTACCGCTTGGGTCACAGACCGAAAGAGTATGTATAGATATTATATTATGACGACGATATCAGAGGATGACGACGATGTTCGACGATATGTATGTAATAGTACCGCACATTGCAATAATACTCATCAATGTTCTAGTTACGCGAGGAGACTAGGGTGGACTTGTAATTTGCAATGATATATGTAGAGATGGCGGCTGTGATGTCTGCATAATAATTAATGTGATGTGTTTGTTATTGCAATATGGCAGTGGCGGCATCATCGTCTCTATTATTATCAGATTCGCATCCTGTCCTAATAGTATCTAATGCTGTATGTGAGATTGTATCTCTCGCGCCGAGAGTGGCCACAGAAGTAATGCATAAGATAAAAGTCGATGATGTCCGTCTAATAAAAGATGTGAAAGTTGTTGCACCATTTCTTAGTTGATGTGGCGTCAATGATAGAAACAGCGTGGATGCAACTGTGAAACAACAAGCCCATCTCCTAGCCTTCAATTATCACCTCCTCCACCACAAATAAATAATTGTCCTGAAACAGCATTGATTTCAACCTCGCAACAGAATGAAGTCACTTTCTGCTATTGCTCTCGTTTAGATATAGAGAACATCATGAGCTTGGCTTTAACTCATGAATTTGGTGATATTGAGCTCTACATTATCCATCTTGGTTTTGTTCTCGATGAGAGCACTACAAAAATGGAGATACAAGGTGAGTTAATTTGTTTGTTTGTTTGCTTGCTTACTTGTTTGTTTGTTTGATTTCCATTCTCACATCATAGCTATTTCTATTCTCACTCACTATTTCTATTCTCACAACCACACTATAATTCACAAGGCAACTGCGCATATGTTCGAACTCAGGTGCCAGAGGAGTTTTACTACAATATCACAACTATCACAACTGCGCAGGAAAGTCCGCGTTTGTATTGTTTTGTTATATGTTATGGTGTGTTCAATATAAAGTCTCGACGACTTCACTGCTTTGTTTGACCTAAGTTTGTTTTTATTGATTGCCCTTGCATATCATATGTACTAACATATGTTATAATCTCCTCTCTTCATCATTAATAAACTGTGATAAAGGCTCTTGGGGTCTTTATATTGGATAAATTAAGTGCTGGGAATACAACAAATAATGAAACCCTCAGAACGCTGCAAGCAGAAGAAGAAGATTCGGGTGCTGAAGTCGGTAAGTTGAATTTAGAGCCCTATTATTGAGACGGTTCGATTACTCTTATACATCTCATCATCATCTTCTTCTTTGTATCTATCAGGTGTCAATTTGATATGGTATATTGGTCCAGTGCAGCAAACCTCCATACCTTCAACCTCTATGCAACCATCACTGGCACCTGTCCAACAAAGCTCTCCAAGTATTGAACCAAGCCTTCAACCTATTCTCTCATCACAGACATTAGATATCATACCGTCAGATGTATCATCCATCCCAACTGTTGATTCATTGTCGGATAAACCATCACTCGAAGCATCAAGTCAATTATTTATTGAGCCAACATCACAGCCAACTGATACACTAAATGATGATTCGCCAAGCCCGAAACCTTCATCTCTACTTGCTGCACCAACTTCACAACCTACAGTGGATCCATCAGGTCAACCGACTGCTGATCCGTCGATTAAACCTACAGTGGAGCCATCAGATCAACCGACTGTAGACCCTTCCAATAAACCTACAGTGGAGCCATCAGATCAACCGACTGTAGACCCTTCCAATAAACCTACAGTGGAGCCATCATATCAACCGACTGTAGACCCTTCCAATAAACCTACAGCGGAGCCATCAAATCAACCGACCGCCGAGCCATCAGACGGACCAATCCAAAGCCCGTCTGTAACGCCCACTGAAATCCCTACATTTCCGGTATGTTCACTGTTTGAGTTTTGTTGTTGTTCTGTCGTTGTGAGACTTATAGCCCGAAACTCATATTCACACTTGACTACTTAAAGTTGTCACTTTCTAATCCTACGTCTAATCCTACACTAAAGCCATCTCGCGAGCCAAACTCAGCGATTCCATCTAAAGAACCATCAAATAGGCCATCATCAAATCCTTCTAATAAACCCTCAATTCAGCCTAACGAACAACCATCATCTGAACCTTCATCCCTGCCAATAACTCAACCTTCTTCTCAGCCCTCAATCCAGCCCTCATCTCAACCATTGAGTCAGCCTTCTTCACAACCAGTGGCAAAACCATCAACAGAGCCTTCAATTCAACCCTCATCTCAACCGTCTAGTCAACCATCGGCTCAACCTTCCTCACAGCCGTCCGCACAACCATCCACACAGCCTTCATTGCAACCGTCTAGTCAGCCTTCGAGTCAGCCGTCAAGTCAACCCTCATCTCAACCGTCTAGTCAACCATCGGCTCAACCTTCTAGTCAGCCGTCTGAAGAACCTTCACGCCAACCTTCATCACAGCCATCTAGTCAGCCTTCATCTCAACCAATAATTACCCCATCGACTCAGCCTTCATCACAGCCCTCAAGTCAACCCTCATCTCAACCGTCTGAAGAACCTTCAAGTCAGCCATCATCACAGCCGTCAACACAACCATCTAGCAAACCCTCATCACAGCCCTCAAGTCAGCCGTCATCACAGCCGTCAGAAGAACCTTCAAGCCAACCTTCATCACAGCCTTCTAGTCAGCCGTCGTCTCAACCTTCCTCACAGCCTTCCGC
>Ga0214478_101660_pt1 | contig 10686 bp, 10 predicted proteins | sample M1_20Mar14CPVII9_2_FD_178001 | JGI IMG/M metagenome (GOLD analysis project Ga0214478, IMG submission 178001) | Marine eukaryotic communities from Monterey Bay, California, United States - M1_20Mar14CPVII9sort6BwellD7 | ecosystem: Environmental > Aquatic > Marine > Unclassified | place: USA...
TGGTCCAAAGCCGTCATCACCAATCGATTCAGTGTGCAATTCTGGTCTAGAATGAGCCTTTCTAACTTTTTTGTCATCAATTATTGGCCACCGTTAGGCGACCATTTTTGTATGGGGGCTCATAGTAAAAAAAGTTGCTCATAACCCATTAGCTCGCCGGTATCCACTCACGTGATTGCAGGCGTGAGCGGGAGAGCAATACGTCTGTCCGTCACTGGATGGCGCTTCTTTGTTGTTTTGGTTGGTCTCATTCTTTTGTCAAAGCCGACCATGCTTGCTGTCTGTTGGTAGTAGAGGGCAATTAGAGTAGTATAATTGCTTCGGCATCATGGCATAAGAGTCTATAAGGGTTACGATCATAGCAGATCACCCAATCAACTAAAATAAACAATAATTTGCACCGCAACAAACAATTCATAAATTGCAAATTGCGAAGGTGCACCCTCTCATCTTTATACCACAAAAGTATAGATATGGGATGGATTTGGATTTATTATTGAGGGATTACAAGGGAGACAGGTGCGGCCACTGACACAACATACAGTCCGTATCATCCTAACATCAGTAATCAACTACGAGGACATAACACATCACATATTATGAACTCGTACCACAATAAAAATTCAACAAAGTAATATTACCATTAAGATATATATTGAAATAAGATAATTCGTTCCGCCAAGGTACGATTATTATTGATTTTTTGGTATATTGAATTAGTGTTAATAGTAGGGGATAGCAGCGGCTAGTATTAATGATGTTATAAAGATTTGTAATATATAAAGTGGCACGAGAATAGGTAGGTAGTAGTTCAGGTTAGTATAATAATATGAATAATGATATTGGTATGGCGGAAGTAATTTGCCGGTAGTATCAGTTATTGGTGAATTAGTTCGGTATATACACCACGACATACGAGAGTGCCCAACAATACAAAGGGATATCATTTGCTCCAAGAAATCAATATTCAGCACTCCAAAAGAATAATAGTAGAAATAATGAGATTACTGCAGTAGTTCATCAGTAATGTGGTAGTTTCTCCGCTAGTTCGTGAGGCAATTGATTAGTTGGCTAAAGTTATATTGGTAAGTAAGGGAAGATGCCACCCCACTGAGCCAGGCACAGTCCAGTTCAAAGTGGATGAAAAGACTGGGAGAAATCACCAGCCTCGCCAACATACTCGCGAGATCAATGCTGCCCCGTACCGACGGGTGGTGCATTATGACACAAACATGATGACTCCACCCCCCGGGTGACCCACTTTGATAGCATGGCCATGCACAAGAGCCGCCACCGGGGACCTGTTTCTACCACCGTCGTCTAAGCCTCAAAAAGTAAGATGCCCACGGAGGATAAGCAGGTCTGGAAATCTCGGCCTCCGCCGAGTCAAAGTCGGCCTCAGTCGCAACCTCTGCTTCAGCAGAATGGATTGTACAGTAACTTCGTTGACGACGAGAATACGACAAAGAAGAGGTAGAGTGGAATAGGAGTATATCTTATGTTCTCTTTGGTTCTTGTGTGTTTGTGTTCATTCTGTTTACTTGTCAACTAACACTTTGTTTGAGCTAAACGATCATAGAAAGGACGATAGTTGGTGGTAGATCATCATCTACACACTCTCTGCAACATGGAATAACAACCCCCCTCCTCCCATGGGGGGAGGGTTTAGGTTGGCCGCAGGCTATCCGTTTCTGAGAATTAGCAAGGGAGACAAGTACGTGTCGTTGGAGTGAAGTTTAGTGAACTGGACAAGTATGGAGAAGATGAGATGGATACACCGACAGTTGTTGGGGCTGAGGAGGATGATGCCCACTTGACACAAGTGACCGTCATCACCTCACGCCCACTGGTGGGGACATTTCATTTGCCAACTGCCTTCACATCCCTACACATCATTGACTCATTCGAGTCGGGTGGGGCAGCTTTGCTATTCTAGCAAATCAGATGCAAGGGATTGTGGGTTTTGCACGTTAGTTTAAACCCTCAGTTTTGGCACCCACTGACAACACCACTTGTCGAGGTACTACCATCTCTTGCTCACTTGCCAGTTCAGTGTCCCACAGACAGCACGGGACAAAGGAAGCGAACTTAGGTCCAGTGACTTGATTGCAGTGAGCGGGAGAGCGGATACGTCTGTCCGTCACTGGACTGGCGCTTCTTTGTTTGTTTTGGTTGGTCTCATTCTTTTGTCAAAGCCGACCATGCTTGCTGTCTGTTGGTAGTAGAGGGCAATTAGAGTAGTATAATTGCTTTTCCCACGATCCCACCCTTTGACCAATGGGGCAGCTTAGCACGGGACAAAGGAAGCGAACTTAGGTCCAGTCTTTGACTTGAATGAGATATGGTCAATACGTTGTGTGCCTTTCACCCAGAATCTTACGTCTCGTCTACGAAGCTAGGATATCCATAGGATATTATTGTACATCTGTAACGCCCATTCATGGTACGCCTTGAAGAGGGTTAGGACAATAAGAGGTATACCATTACCAGCACTAAAGTAAAGTAAAGTACTAATAATATAGAGTAAATGACTCATTTTAAACTTAAATATAAGCTTTAGCAACCACACTCTTGCTCGACATTGCCAGTCTTATTTTTCAAAATGGTGATGATATCTGCTAGGAATTCATTTGCCACTCGTTCAAATGTTATGTCCATTAGAATACGAACTAGCAATTGCTGCATTGTTGTTATTGTATCCCCCATTACCGAGCATTTCTCTCAATGTTATCTATGCTCGCTAACCAATCTAATTAATCTATTTGGAGAGTATTTCTTCCTTTAGGGATTTGTGAGTAATGATTTCATTGGAGGAGAAGGCAGTTCGTCAAGAGAGGATATTAGCCCATCGACGCAAGAGTAAACTGGTCATCTACAGCCTGAGTTATGATGAGACTGGATTAGCCAAAGAGGCATGGGTAGCAGGGGTGTTCTGCACAGTTTGGTTTAATTATACCGTAGACTGTTATCTAGCAACAGAACTCATGTATTAGGGGATCATCACCCTTTTACATAACCTTCTTTACCCAATTCGATGATGAATATTATGTAAACATCAACACCCATCAAACAAATTAATCAACAATTTAAAGTTTATGTCCAAGCGGCCACGTACTGATTCGTTCCTAGGGTGGAACCGACATAACTACCGTCACAGATATTGGAGTTTAGTTAGTTAAATGGGTATTGTTTGGGTTTGAAGCGAGCACCCCCTATTATAGGGAGTGGATAAAACGCTCACTATCAGAATTATTCGGAGTTAGTACTTACAGAAGAAGTATAAGGGTACCAATGAGTTGCCTAAAATATCGACCATACTTAGTACCCCCTTCCACTTCTTCGTAGGGGCACGATCGAAGATGTTCGACAGCTCTAAGATGTGATTGCCCCCAAGTGGAAGCGTGCAGTTGATATGCGGGCGTAGTTCCTCACCGACCCCTCACCGCCTTACGGCGGTCGTCGTGGCCACGGCCTGTGAGGTTAACGAATGCGGCGGCAGTGAGGTGAAGGCACAATTGTGGGAGGACCTTATAATCGGACCCCTGGAGCCCACTGCCAAAACAAAAAATAAAACAAAAACCTAAAACTAATTGATCCATAGATGGATGCTAATTATTCTAGACACCAAGGGGATTTAGTACAACAGACAATCAAACAGATTGCAATCGTCATACACAAGTATTACTTGATACTTTTGGATGCGTGAGTATGCTTGTATCGCATCACTAAGTAAGCTACACACACTGGGTACCAGAATTTAGCACTGAGGACCGAGAACCAATCGTCGAAGAGGTACATTTTTAAAAGAAAACAGTCATTGAACAGCAATTCTATATACATTACTCTCCTTTTTTCCTTTTGCGATTGCGAAAGCTCCTTTCAACATGATTGTCTTGGCTGAATGTGTGATGATGATCATTCAAGTGTTTATGACTACACACGCTGTCAACCATATCAGTGGGTGGTTTTCTCTCGTGGGAAAAAAAATGAGGCTGCGCGTTCCGAGAAGGACTTGTGCGAATGCTATTGTACTCTCTCTCCGCACCACTTAAGGAGGGGTGCCTATGTCTAACTGGAGGCTCAAATCGATGATTGGGTTTTCTACGCTGCCATTCGACATGAGAATAATTTCTCTCTTCAATGTCAATTGAAGGTATAGAGTAGTTTCGGTCTGTATTAGTAGGTGGCCCAGATTGATAATTTTGCAATATGGGATGATTCTGCCAGTTCATTGCACCACTAGTACAACTACCATCACGCCAATCATAGCAGGAAGGCGAACCACGAGAACCTACAACCTTGTTGTATCTTTTCCCATTTCGCAATTGCTGCTGAATGTTGTGATCAACACGGTCGTGAGGAAATCTAGATAGACTACCCTGCGGTCTGTCTCTTTCGCCCCTGTCGTGTAGCGCCCCCCCACGAGGCCGTACAAACTGGGGAGCATCTGAATGTGGTTCATCAAGTCCTTCCTGAATCTTGAATTGCTCGTAACCATTAGCATCAAATATGATTCTACCACAATTTCGTTCAACTTCTTTCACAAAAGCTTGTTTATCAATGTGAATCCTACCTAAGTTAGGTTGCACAACCTCACATACATTCATAAATGAAAGCATAGCACGGACGCGCTTACGCATGCTATCATCACCTTTACGAGCACCCCTTGCCCTAGTTTTGCCGTAACCAGTGACAATGTCAATACTTTTTACAGTAGCAAGCTCTTTGCTGTCCCCCAAATACGGCACAAGGCATTTTTCGAACCACCAACGAAGGGCAGTTTCTCCTCCACCTAAAGAGAGAAAATGCAAATCAAGCTCAAGCCATTGGGATCCTAGACGGGAGACTTTTGCATAAAACCCACGACCCACTCCTTCATGGAATATTTGCTCCGCAAGATCTACCTGAGAGCACACCGCATCTAATTGAATGACCATTTAGATTAACGTATGGCAAACTTAGCACTTAAAGTATTCTCTGTGGCACTCACCAAGGACCGCATTGTACGTAACAACATCACGTTTGACTCCTACTTCATCCATTTCCTTGAATAGTTGGAAACCTTTCTGCCACAACTTGCACCGAGCACATGCAGATATGGCGGAGTTATATATATGAACATTTGGACGAACTCCTTCCAACTTCATTCGTTCCATGAGTTGAAATGCAATATCAGCGCGACAAGACTTTTCCATGCAAGATATTGCTGCACCAAAAATAATGACATTCTTGGCAATTTTACGTCCTGTCATCTCATCCAGGTATTCAAGGCATTGACGCCACTGATAGCCTTTCTCACAAGCAGATATTGCACTTCCATAGGACACAACGGTCACAGGCATATTTTTAAACTTCATTTCATCAAACAGGTCGAGGGCGCGTTCCCACTGAAGACCTTTCTCCAGGGCAGTCATAGTTGCATTGTAAGTGACCACGCTCAACTTTTCACCAGACTGTTCTATCTCGCAAAACAATTCCCAGGCTTTCTCCCATTGCTGTCCTTTTGAGAGAGCTGAGATTGCAGCAGAATAAGCAATGACATTCGGGCCGAATGTGGTTTTCATCTCCTCCAATACTTGTAGCGCAAGTTTCCATTGCTGGCCTTTCTCGCATGCCGAGATGAGAGCAGAGAATGTCACCACAGTAGGACGTACCCCTTCTCTTTTCATTTCATCAAATATTTCAAGTGCCTTCGAAGGATTCAATCCCTGAGAAATCATGAAACATGAGATATATAAAAAGCAAATTAATACTAAAAAATGGTGGCAATTACCTTTTCACAAGCAGATATGGCTGAGGGGGGAATGTTGAGAATAAGTGGTTAGGTAGGATGATGAGCAAAAATTCGTGATGATGTGGAAATATCAAGAGTCACCTGCATTGTAAGCAATTGCTGTTGGCATTATCCTCTTATCTTTCATTGTCTTCAATAGACCTAGAGCTGTTCTCCAGTTGCCCCCCTTTTCACAAGCACTTATTGCAGAAGAATAAGTAATCTCGTTCTTTTGGACATTTTCGACATCCATCTGCCTCAGCAAATCTAACGCGCCTTTCCAATCTTTGATTTTCTCACAAACGTTGATCAAAGCATTATAATGAAACACATTTCTTGTGATTCCATTCGTGTTCTCCATCCACCGCCACACCTGCATAGCTACTCTCATCTGCCTCCGCCTACCCAATTGGGATAGAATGGCTGTGATAGCACGCCCTGAACGGAAGGACTCGGAAGATGTTTTGTGTGCATGATCCATTTCTTCAAAGACATTACTGCGGGGATGACAAAGGCGATCAACAACCTCTTCCATCGAGAAACCTGAGATATTTCCTTTGTTGTATCTGCTGTTGTTGGCTTTATATTGCCGTTGTTGACAATTATGGTTGCTAGAATTTCGAGTGTATTGCCTGTCTTCATACTTGTTATAATTGGTATTAAAACTGATACTGCTCTTCTGCTCAGAATAATTTGAAGATGTTGATGATGGTCCATTATAGTTGGGGTGAGGTTGTGCAATACAATCAGACACGATAGGGGGTAGCCATTTTGGATCCCTTGGAGATTTTTCTTGATTAGACTGTTGGATAGGCGATAGATTGAATTTAAGAATTTCGCTTTGTTTTTTACTAGAAACAGTTGTTTCTCGATCCCGTAACTCCGTACGTTCATTATATCCCCGTTTAAAGTGATCTAATGGCCGAGGTGCATTGTCAGGGACATTGGTGGTAGATGTTGAAGGCATGAAGGTATGCCCATGATCATGCTTTTTTTTCACGATTGGCAAATGGCTAGAATGGGTGTCTGCTTTCCGCTCTTCGTCAAATCCTGATGTTTGTTCAATTTCAGCAGCGCTACTGTCATTAATCATATTCCGGGGGGAGGAAAGGATTGAATTCCCTAAAACAAATAATAACTTCACGTGTATCGCAGGTAATACGGAGTTCTAGTAATAAGTCCTACGATAGTTTGATCTTTTGGAAGAAAAAGAAAGGGGTTGTAGAGGATATCCAGGCTTCGTAGCTTATCTTGGGCGGCTAATTGGCTAAATTAATTGTATTTTGTTGCTCCTCACTTTATTTAAAAAGGAGTCTTTGATAACTAAATGGGAAATTATGATTGAGCAGAGAACTATGACTATGAACTAATTATATATTATAAGATTATATTAGAATACGATTTAGTTATGATTAGGTGTTGTTAGATAGAGGAATCAGATAGATGCCAGAAGCCTGCAGCTGCCGCGTAACAATGTACATAAGCTAGCGATATGCGCCAGCACCCGGCAACAATTCCAACATAGCGATATAGTTTGAGCAGGGGTAGTGTAAATATCGCTAAAAAAGCTACGATAGAATTTTGAGATTATCGCTAAAAACATGACTTTCACCCACTATCACTAATAAAGCTAGTGAAATATGAAGGTCTTCCAATCATTGGTATAATCCGGAGACAGCCCATCCGATGCAGAATTGCATGCAGCTGATTCCGAATATGGTACCATTATGTTATAATTGTCAATGATTAAAAACTCTGTATGTAGAAATTGTAACTGGTTATGAGCATAATGTGTTTTTTTCCAAGAAACCGTATAATTTTTTTTTGTTTATTTGTACCCCATGATTTGTGTACATACACTCAATCTTCGTACTTTTACTGTATACGACGCATGGGGAAATGATGAAATCCCTCAATCTCCCATGCTCAATAAAATCGTGCATCATGCAGTACATCATCAACTTTTAAACCAATACAATCAATCGGGGAAAAATTGTACCCTATATTAATATCAAGGAGATAGAATCTTAAATGTAGTCTTCTACTTTGTCCATGTCCCTCAATCATCCTCTATTGTCCCTCCATCTTCTCAAGATCTATAGCAACAATAAGACTATCAATAAGACCATCCAATATATCTAATGTACCATCTTGTTGAAGTGTACCAGGACAAAATGAGGTGACGAATAAGCAGCCCTTTTTGTAACTTCTTGATTATTATTTTGTTTTGATGTGGCGATGTGGTACTACTTTGTGTTGATAAAAACAACTTGTATTCCCACCACCTATATATACGAAAATAGCACTAATACTAATATAAAAGTAAGTAAGTAAGTAAGTAAGTAAGTTGTCATGCTATCACTTTAAAATCTACTTCATATAGATGGGGATGTATTTGCTGCTAATCCTCAACCAGAAATGTGCTTAAAATATAAAAGGTAGGGTGCGATCTTAGTCACGGTGGCATGCGTCCTCCAATCGTCTGTAAATAGACCCATAAGCACGTACTTTAAAATTTATCTACCCTTAAAATATAAAAGGTATACATAGAACTCTGTAGCTGCTGCGTTGATGTAATTATAAGGATACCCTTTTTGTAATTATTATTAGTTAAAAAGTTATTGAGCATAAACTGATTCACTAAGTAAAATGCATGGTGAAAAATAGCCATTTTTCAAAGGCCGATCTACACCAAACCGCTTTTACTGTGAACTACAAATATGTTGTAGAGAATCCTTGTGCAATTTTAGGCCGTTATTCCTGTTCAATTTATTGCAATGGCCGATCATTCGACATATTATTGAGTGAGGGCTATGAAGTATAATGCTTACGCAAAAATATACTTATAATTGTTCTATAGCGATAAAGCTAAGAGCAGTGACAATAAAGTCAATATTGATGTTGTTAAACAAACAAGTAAAAGGTAAAAATTAAATTATACGGTCAAAAGACCTTTTCTACAAAATTGAGTATGTACGTACACATACCCTAAATTCCACGTGGTGGCAATCGAATGCGTACTATTTGACACTCCCCTACCATTCAATATCAAACTAATTCTCCAGTATCACCTGACCAGAAGAGAATAGGTTTCAACATACCCCAAACAGTGCCGTAACTCCAATGTTTGCTTAGAATATCCGCAGGGTTAATTTTCCCAAGTATGTGTACATAATCATAGGTACCTGTGGCAATGGCTTGACGTACATAGTGCCAAAAAAAAATCAAGTGACATTTATTCAATTTCCTGTGTGGAATAGTCACTCTCATCACAACAGACTCATTATCTCCGAGCAGGATAGATGGTCCTTCAATTGGTACTCCAAGGTACATAAAAGTCAATCTGTTGGCACGGCTCTGCTCTATAGCGGTCCTTGCAGCAAGTTCCTCTGTACTGAACGTAGCGACTTCTGGCGTTGCTTGTTTCTTAGAATACCAATCAAATGGTGTCTTATTAACAAAGTGCAAAATACCCGTGACAGCTTTACCATCAAGAATGTTGTGACAGAGATTGGAATCAGCATATGTGACAAGTTTGACAGGTTTCCCTTTAGGCGTTGGAATGTCAGTGGAATCTCTTCTTTAGAACCAGCATAAACTGTCTTGGCCCAGTCATATCTCTCGATAACGGCATCAGAGATGTCAGGCATTTCAGTACAAATGCGAATAGCTCCATTGTTCATCTTCGATAGATATCCAATTACTTTCTTAAGACGTTCAAGATGGCCACGTCTTGGTTGAGCACGAAAGCTTGAGAGGGTCATGACATGCACAGCTATATCAAGACGGCCTAGTTGGACTACCCAAGTGCAACCAATAAGAGATTGGTAGATACGAGTTTCCTCATCGTTGAGAAATTCAGATTCGTCTAGTTCGGAATGGTCGTTTTCACTAGAGGATTAGTTTCAAATTTGGGGCTCGTTCCAAAGAGTAGTTTATATTGGTCCTTCATCTTCTTTAGATAATTCTTGGGGGAATAGCAAAGTCGGCCATCACTACACGAAAGTAATTACAACCAAGAAGAACATCAATTTCACCAGTTCCCTTAAGCTTGAAGTTGTTCGGTTTTGCCTCAAGTGCGTCAATAATGGCTTGGGGATTCTTTGATGCAATGGTCAAATCATCAACATAGGTGGCAATATACTCGTAGTGGTCTCCCTTATCTCTCATCCAGATATCAGGCTCAGCATGACTCGGAACAAACTTCATATCTCGTAGGACTCCAGAAAACCGTTCATGCCATTGAACCGAGCTAGTCTTCAAACCATATAAGGCCCTCCCTATAACAAAGATGTGTCCTTCAAGCTCCCCAAATTCTGGTCCTGCGATGACGTATACCTTCTCATTTGTATATGCCTCAAGATAAGCATTGCCAATGTCTGTTTGCCACACATCGAGACCATTCAATTCAGCAATGAAAAATTACGATCCTAGTAATACCACGTAGGCTTACAACCCCAGAGTAGATACTTTCTAGAGGTGTCTCAGTGAGATGTCAACCTGCAACAACACGAGCCTTGTGTCTTCCGTCATGTTTGACATCATAGACAAAGTGGAGGTTAATCTTCTTATACCCATCAGGAGCCCTATTGGATGATCTATGACCACGGTCATCAAAAGTCTCATACTGAAATAACTGATTCTTCTCAGCATTTGTTCTTCCACGGCTGCTGTTGATACGGTAACAACAGAAGGTATCTTATTTGTTTGGATAGTGCTATCATACTTCTCTTCATCGTCTACCGTCTTCTTTCCCTCTATCTTTCTCCAATAAGGTCTTACTCGTTGTTAAGCGCTGTTGCTTATTGAGTAGGGAAGTTTCATCAACACATTGTAGAAGTTGGATATGATATGATGTATAAGAATGTGATACTAACAAATACCGATTGTTATTGTTGATGTATTATCAATCA
>Ga0214478_101662_pt1 | contig 10666 bp, 9 predicted proteins | sample M1_20Mar14CPVII9_2_FD_178001 | JGI IMG/M metagenome (GOLD analysis project Ga0214478, IMG submission 178001) | Marine eukaryotic communities from Monterey Bay, California, United States - M1_20Mar14CPVII9sort6BwellD7 | ecosystem: Environmental > Aquatic > Marine > Unclassified | place: USA...
TCAAAAAGCTCATTTTCATTCAGACGATGCAAGCGTTGCCTAATGCTGGAGATTCACCCAAGCTCCCCTTAGCTCGCAAAGCGCTAGTATGGTCTATCAGTTCTGTTAAATTGCAAATTGCATTATACCCATAATCTCCCATAAATCTCATGTTGCTTCCCATATCATCCCATAATCTCCCATAAATCTCATGTTGCTTCCCATATCATCCCATAATCTCCCATAAATCTAACATCACTTCCCATATTATCCCATAATCTCCCATAAATCTATCATCGCTTCCCATATTATCCCATAATCTCCCATAAATCTCACGTCGCTTCCCATATCATCCCATAATCTCCCATAAATCTAACGTCACTTCCCATATTATCCCATAATCTCCCATAAATCTAACATTGCTTACCATATCATCCCATAATCTCCCATAAATCTCATGTTGCTTTCCATATCATCCCATAATCTCCCATAAATCTCACGTCACTTCCCATATTATCCCATAATCTCCCATAAATCTAACATTGCTTACCATATCATCCCATAATCTCCCATAAATCTCATGTTGCTTCCCATATTATCCCATAATCTCCCATAAATCTCATGTCACTTCCCATATTATCCCATAATCTCCCATAAATCTAACGTCGCTTCCCATATCATCCAATAATCTCCCATAAATCTAACGTCCCTTCCAATATTATCCCATAATCTCCCATAAATCTCACGTCGCTTCCCATATTATCCCATAATCTCCCATAAATCTTTTGTCGCTTCCCATATTATCCCATAATCTCCCATAAATCTAATGTTGCTTCCCATATCATCCCATAATCTCCCATAAATCCAACGTCGCTTCCCATATTATCCCGTTATGAGAGCCGCATATCAATGCAACGGTTGGGATTAACCTACTGTGCCAATATTGCATTGTTTTTTGTATTCTACATTGGACATGATGCATTACAAGAGGAGATCATATCCATGGCTTCTTCATGACATTAGTTAAGGTATTAGTTATGTCGATTGGTTCTATATTATCCGAAGGAAATAGAACAATGTGCATATCATTCTTCAAATCAAGCAAAAGCAAACAAAAGAGAAAGCAATTATCAGCAGCAGTATTGATACGGATTGGTTGGGTGGGCCATGGATTAGGTAATACTTCATTGAATTACAGTCCCTATCCTTTGGTTGCAAGTTAGTACCAACCATGGCCTTGGGAGCATTTTGGTCATGGGTATAGGTTTAGCGTGTCAATTCAAAACAAAGTATTCCATTAGATCATAGTCAACACAATCCAGCTTGGAAAGAGGACCCTTTATCGGGCCGATACTTCTGACAATATCTAGTGAACCTGCACAGTTCGTCATGGAGGATTGATTACCAAAGCGAGTCAACAACCTCCGAGCCACAGAGGAAGCCTTAAACCAATAGACTATGTTCTGTATATCGTCGAAAGGCGGATGACAGGGGGATACTGGGGGTTGGAAAATCAGGTAAAATTCCATGTATCCCCCAGTCGTGTGTGGGGCAAGTGGATTCACTTTAGCTGACTGCTTGCCTTAACTTTAACTTAACTCTCTAGGCCTAGGTTGACTAGGTGTCATCAAATGAACTGTTAGTGTAATCATGTAGAGATGAATGTTTAATGTTAGTTGTGTTTAAAATGATACCTTATGCGTAAACAAGTTAACTCTTTTATCCACAACTAATTATTGTCAAACCACTGCAATGCTCAAGATAAAACTAATATACAGATAGTGATCACAGCTGAGCAGCCCTTGAAGAAGAGCAGGAGAGCATTTGCAACTCCCTCACCTTTTAATCCTCAACTTTCATTGCTCTATTTAACATGGAAGAGGTAAAATTCCTTTTAGCGAGTTTTCAAAGATTTCTGTAATCAGGACATTACAGGAGACAGCTCTTGAGATTACAGGAAATTATAGGAGAGAGATCTTGAGATTACAGGAGATTACAGAAGACAGCTTACAAGATTACAGGACATTACATGATACTGCTCTTGAAATTACAGGACAATAGTACAGGAGATTACAGTAGACAGCTCTTGAGATTACAGGACATTACAGGAGATTACAGGAGACAGCTTTTGATATTACTTTACTTATTACAGGATATTACAGGAGACTGCTCTTGAGATTACAGGAGATTAGATGATATGAATCGAGGAACATAGCAATCTGCTGATGGACCTGTAGTGTACACTTAAACAGATAAACATATCTGAGAAGATGGTGTATTGATAGGAGTTGCACAATGACTCTTCGCAAATAATAAAAGAGCCGCCAAAGGGGTTCCCCTTCCTGATCCTATAAACCCTTGTATCAAGAACTCAATCAGCAGCGTATGCGTAATGAGGACGAGTTAACTCGATTGAGAAGTCAACTTTCAATGATCAAGTATCAAGTCGACGAAGAGGAGACATCTAGTGTGCAAGCTTTTGATAAAGCCACTGAGGCATAGCACCTTGCAAATAGACACCACGAGGAGTCATCTGCTCGGCAAGAATCTATGGCCATTGAATTGAACACACTTCAAAAAGGAGTCAACGTGCAGGAGCAAGTGATATGTGATACACACACAAGAGTAGCCAAGTTTGGGGCTATTCAATCCACCAATACTGATGATATTGCTGCACTTCAAGACGGGAGCAACGAACTCTCAAGAATATACGTGAACTTGGCGGCGACGTCTTCCAACACTTTTCGTAGCCTTCAATCGAGTGTGCAGTCAAATGCCCAAGCCATTTCCGAGACAAATGCCAATGTTGATAATCTCCGTCAAGCAACTAATACTAAGAGAGACTTGTTACTGTTGAGCAGGACGTAGGGACGATTGCAGCAACAACGGCTTCTAACACCGCAGCCATTGCCGCAACAAACGAGAGAGTTGCCCTACGCCGAGTCTGATATTAAAAATCTTATGAAAGTAATCGACGAAATACAAACCCAGTACAACACGAAATTTTCACAGCTTCAGCTAATGGCACAGCGGTCCGAGTTAAAACTGGAAGTACAGTTTACCAAGCTAGCCTCACAAAAAGTAAGTCTCCGTTGCCTGTACGACTTTGTATTCACAATGGGCTAACGTGTATTACTAACTTACTCAACTAACTTTGCAGTGTTCTAAGTTTGTCAGTTTTCATGTTAACCTTTTTAGAAAGGTTGAAAAAACTGCATTTTGGTAGGATAGATAGGACCCCTTTTAGTTTAATTGCGGGACAAATACGCACGATACCAAGACCAACACGAACAACAATCTTCATTTACAGACGGTATCTTCAAAAAGCTCATTTTCATTCAGACGATGCAAGCGTTGCCTAATGCTGGAGATTCACCCAAGCTCCCCTTAGCTCGCAAAGCGCTAGTATGGTCTATCAGTTCTGTTAAATTGCAAATTGCATTATATATGTCTCGCCGATTTTTTGATGTCAAGTGATTTCTCTCCAAAAGATACAAAATTTGTAATATCTCTGATCTCTCTTCTACTAATACTAAGCGGCGGCGGCGGCACTACGACCTACTCAGTTAACTTTGGGATAGATGCCAGTAAAGACGAATATTGTGTTATGGTTATGGCTTGCAGCGTCTATTCGACGGGTCTGAGATATGGATAGGATGAGGTTAGATCCGTCACCCATCAACATCACCTTCGAATTGCAAAAGATGTTCTCTTCCTGCCGAAGATAAATGAATATATTGCAATTACAATCATCATAGTATAGATAGGTATAGATGTGCATCGGCCATATCTGAGGAGGTAGTGTAGATATTGCAATGTGTTTGTGCTCTAGCCAGATGCATCAGAAATGATGTCACGATATGAGAAACAAGATTATGATGATGTAATATTGATTTGCAAAGACAAAATCGATGGACGATAGTTTGATAACATCCAAGTGAAAGAGGCATTGCAATATACAACAATCAACCAGGGGCGTTTGTAATATATGAGATATGATACGATAACAAAAACATAAGTTCTAGGGAAGAGTGGTAAGTGTTGTTTATTTACTCTCTGCCGCCATCACTACTCATTCTCACATTTCCGAATCGACTGCTCGTTTGATGTTAGTAGATACATGGTATTAGTTTTCGAGACGGCTGTGATGATGAAGAAGAATATATTAAAAACATTAAAAGAGGGGAGGAGATAGATATGGTGATTGAGGCATACGAACATATGATATTCCCCCACTCTGGCATACATAAACGCAACCAAACGACAAGGAATTGTAATTGTTAAAATAGTAGATGTGTTTATCTACCTACTGCCTCGCTATCTAAATCTAATAATATATCTTTTTGATTGAGAAGTTGGTCATTAAGGAATTAGACATACTCTACTAGCCTAGCAAAAGCAATTACTGCTTAGATATCATTGCATCTATGCCTTTTTGTAACTGCTGGGCCTGATATTGCAATACTAATAGGTCCGATTTGAAGCGTCTATCTACCTGATGTCTATCTACCTCCTCTTTACATCGCTGGTTTAATGAACAATCATCTACTATCTCTCCTTTAGATTGCTTGTTCATATCTAATGCAATACTTCTATATACAGCCTTGTCGTCCTCTGTCATACTATTCCAATCTTGTAGAGCCATCAATCTGAAATGTTCAAATGTTTCTACTTTCTTTTTCTCCTCTGTCTTGGGATCTATGTAGTATGCATTCTCATTTTTGATAGTTTTCTTCTTATGCTGCCTCTTCTTATCAAATGGTTTGTATGTATTGATATACTCCTTGAACTCGTTGACGTCAGTAAAATCATTTTCTCTATTGAATATCTCTATCGATCTTCTTTTAGTGTACACATTCCATGCATTCAAGTGGAATGGTCGACGACGCTTCATGTTCATGTTCATCGTTTTTGATGGTAGGTATATTCTATCTATTATGATGTTCTTATCAATAGTCAGCGGCGGTTCGTTGCGTGATATAGCAAAGACGTCAAATGATGTTATATTGAGGAGGTTGACTTTCTATTTGACGTTCATACTCTCGTAGCAGAGCAGACACATCATCTCGACGCCGTACTATTGCTTCTATTGCATAGAGAAGCCCAGAAAGAATCACTTATTCCGTTTGGCGATATTTGGCAATCAAATCTGGAAGGAGGATGATGAAGTCCCCTTTTTGTTGAAGCTTGCCCATGAAAACTGCCGGCCCTCCTGGGGCCACTGGTGGGAGGTATCTCGAGTCTTCTATCGAAGAAGCTAGGCAGGGGAGAGACGCTAGACAAAGTGGATTCTGACTGATTGTAGAGGTTGCCAATAACATGAGTGAGAAACGAGTTGCTCCATCCGATGTTTCGAAACATTTTCAAATCAACCGACCCCCCGGCGTGCCAGAAGAAGAGAATTTCATGGATGTTCTCAAAGATTTCTGGCTTCATGGGCATGATGGGGATTACGTTATAGGAGGCAAAAAAATGGGCATGTTGCTTTTGCCTTTGATTGGAATGCATCAAAGAGATGAAACTCAAGTTAATAATCATCTGAAAGGATTGACGAGTAAAGGCATCTTGCCAAAGAAAGACAAAGAAGTGACTCTTCGTGGTGGTATTGATATCTACACTTACAGATACAATGATGGAAGAGTCGAAGAGTACATGCCTAATGCCGAGACACATAGTCTTCAGTTTCATCGTGTCATTTTCCAGGAGGAGTACTAAGTACTCCTATATACCCTGATGGGCAAGCATGATTTATATTTACGCGGCCATCATCGTCGTCTATTGCGGCAGTAGGCGGCGTAGCAACGAAGGCTGTATGTACGAGTTCGTAGTTGTCAAGTAGCCAGATGCCCTGAAATATGAGAAAAGTTACTTTTGCCATGTGTTCATATGAATCTGAGAAGTAAAAGGAGGATTGTTGCTCCTCAAGACTGATAATGACTGCAGAGAGTCTCTGATCTGGTCTCTACTACTGCTCAATCTAGTCCTGATCGATCATCCCCAGCTGAAGAGCCACAACTTATACTACATCCTTCTGTTCTTGTGCTGGAGTTATGTTCTCTCTGCCTTATGCCGAACACAAGGTATCGCCCAACAGCAACTGATTGAACACAAGGTATGTCCAACTTCTCAGTTAGATATACAGTACGTAAAAGCATACAGGATGAGCTATAATGTAGTGCAAACTAACAGATAAAGATATTTGAGCAACACCAGTAGAATCCATTCACAATATATTCATACAATAGAAAACATAAAATTTGAGTTAAGCTCAAGAAACCCAGTATCAAAATCTTCCGGGAGGAATTAAATGGCATGCAAGTAATTAAATTTTCTGGGAGTTTTGGCCAAGGCTCCAGCACCCAATCTCTCTCAACATATAATATATGCCCAGGAGCTACGTATATTGTACTCATCATATCCCTCATGTGAGATATTCTTGTAAACGAATATGCAGACACACTGCATCCTACCACCCCAAAATGAGAACCTCAGTTTAATATATTCCAGAACAAGGATGGTGACTTGGATGGAATTCAGAGTGATCAAGCGATGACAATACCTCTTCGCACTGTGCAATGCTCAAGATAAACCTCATACACAGGTGATGATGATCGACAGCCTTGGTAACAATCCTCATTTTGATTAAATAAAAGAACACCCACACAGGTGACATATAATATACCCTTGAGCCTTGAACAAATCCAAGCAAAGGGCAAGGGTGGTGTGGAGGAGTATTTTTAAGACAGTAGATATATCCAAGGAACAGGGATGAGCACAGGTGTATTTGCAAAATAGTACAGTACAGCTCTTAGCTCTTCTTCACTACTTTTGCTGTGTCTAGCCTAGGCCAAGAGGAGAGTTCTTCCACACATTGATCCCATTCATTGCAATCTCCTTCAATCAATCCTCAGCTTTCATCATAGACTATCGAACTACCAACTTATTTTGGGCTTATGAATAGAGTAGTTGATCCATCAGGGATGAGTTCTGGGGAATACAAATTGGCGATCAACTGGTCATATCTTTTTGGTCTTGCCTCAAGATTTCAAAGATTTAAATTTGGTGGCCATTACTTGTACTAGCCGCCTTCGGCGGGCTAGCGCTACGCGAATTAAAGAGTTACGTGTTACTAAACTAGTGGCAAGAATAATTGGAGTCGGGAAATAATTGGAGTCGGGAGTGAATTGTTAGTAGTTTGTGTGTAAAAAGCAAAATTGATTTTTTGCAATAGGAATTTTTAATGGAGGAGTCGACTCCAATTATTCTTGCAACTCGTAAAGTGTACCCAAATTTAAAGAGCTTTAGAAATCAGAGTGTGCGTGGGGGAAACATATAATTGGTATCCTATTACTTAGCTCTTAGTATTAGTATGAGGCTTTCGATCTATATATTAGTATGTGGATGTGATCAGTTATGAGCATGGGGAGCTCCTCTCTTCTGAAACTCAATAACTGATACATGAGCTTTGTACTTTCCGAGTACTCGTCTTTTGATATCTTTCAAGAACTCATTTCGCTTTTGATTGAAGACTCTACACAGTACATCAGGTCTATCATATGGCTTTTGTCCTGGCTCTAATTCAGCTTTAACTTCGGGACAATCAACATCGAATGTGAAGAAGTCTGGCTTTACCAGTGGCCCCAGGAGGGCCGGCAGTTTTCATGGGCAAGCTTCATACAAAAAGGGGACTTCATCATCCTCCTTCAAGATATGATCGCCAAATATCGCCAAACGGAATAAGTGATTCTTTCTGGGCTTCTCTATGCAATAGAAGCAATAGTACGGCGTCGAGATGATGTGTCTGCTCTGCTACGAGAGTATGAACGTCAAATAGAGAGTCAACCTCCTCATTATAACATCACTTGACGTCTTTGCTATATCACGCAACGAACCGCCGCTGACTATTGATAAGAACATCATAATAGTATAGAATATTGAATATCCTACCATCAAAAACGATGAACATGAACATGAAGCGTCGTCGACCATTCCACTTGAATGCATGGAATGTGTACACTAAAAGAAGATCGATAGAGATATTCAATAGAGAAAATGATTTTACTGACGTCAACGAGTTCAAGGAGTATATCAATACATACAAACCATTTGATAAGAAGAGGCAGCATAAGAAGAAAACTATCAAAAATGAGAATGCATACTACATAGATCCCAAGACAGAGGAGAAAAAGAAAGTAGAAACATTTGAACATTTCAGATTGATGGCTCTACAAGATTGGAGTAATATGACGGGGGATCACAAGGCTGTGTATAGAAAAATTGCATTAGATATGAACAAGCAATCTAAAGGAGAGATAGTAGATGATTGTCCAATAAACCAGAGATGTAAAGAAGAGGTGGTAGATAGACATCAGGTAGATAGACGCTTCAAATCGGACCTATTAGTATTGCAATATCAGGCCCAGCAGTTACAAAAAGGCATAGATGCAATGATATCTAAGCAGTAAATGCTTTTGCTCTAGGCGCTAGAGTATATGTCTAATTACTTAATGACCAACTACTAAATCAAAAAGATATATTATTAGATTTAGATAGCGAGGCAGTAGGTAGATAAACACATCTACTATTTTGATAATAACAATACAATTTCTTGTCGTTTGATTGCGTTTATGTATGCCCCCGTCTACTCTTCGTAAACAAGTGTGGGGGGCATATACATATCATATGTTCGTATGCCTCAATCACCATATCTATCTCCTCCCCTCTTTTATTGTTTTGAATATATTCTTCTTCAACATCACGGCCGTCTCGAAAACAAAGTAATACCATGTATCATACTAACATCAAACGAGCAGTCAATTCGGCAATGTGAGAATGAGTAGTGATGGCGACAGAGAGTAAATAAACAACACTTACCACTCTTCACCAGAACCTATGTTTGTTGTTATTGTATCATATCTCATATATATTACGAACGCCCCTGGTTGATTGTTGTATATTGCAATGCCTCTTTCACTTGGATGTTATCAAACTATCGTCCATCGATTACTTGTCTTTGCAAATCAATATTACATCATCATAATCTTGTTTCTCATATCGTGTCATCATTTCTGATGCATTGGCTAGAGCACAAACGCATTGCAATATCTACACTACCTCCTCAGATATGGCCGATGTACATCTACTATACCTATCTATACTATGATTGTAATTGCAATATATTCAGAGAACATCATTTTGCAATTCGAAGGAAGGTGATGTTGATGGGTGACGGATCTACCCACCTCATCCTATCCATATGTCAGACCCTCGAATAGACGTTGCAAGCCATAACCATAAAACAATATTCGTCTTTACTGGCATCTATCCCAAAGTTAACTGAGTAGGTCGTAGTGCCGCCGCCGCCGCTTAGTAGTAGTAGAAGAGAGATCAGAGATGATATATATTACAAATTTTGTATCTATTGGGGAGAAATCACTTGACGAATCAAAAATTCGGCGAGACATATATAATGCAAATTGCAATTTAACAGAACTGTTAGACCATACCAGCGCTTTGCGAGCTAAGGGGAGAGTGATGCCGTCTGAATGAATCATATAATAAAGGTAATGATAATACGGGGATTAGTACGAGTTATGATCGCATTCATGAGCTCTTTTTGAAGATACCGTCTGTAAATGAAGATTGTTGTTCGTGTTGGTCTTGGTATCGTGCATATTTGTCCCGCAATTAAACAAAAAGGGGTCCTATCTATTCTACCAAAAATAGAGTTTTTTCAAACCTTTCTCTCTAAAAAGGTTTTAACATGAAAACTGACATATACTCTAGCTAATGCCATAGCATCACTACTATTAGTAGATTTACGAATGTATTGTAGAATGTATTTTAGTGCATTCGAATTCATCTCAATTTGATTCATGATATAGAGTAAAGATGTGATTAGATAATATACGGATGATGATTTTAACGTAGTGATGATAGTGTCGTTAATAGTACGTGTTGATAATGATAATTGATGAAAAGTGATGATCTGATGTAGCGTGATAGTAAGTGATGAAGGGAGCTACTGATAGCTACTGATGATGAGTGCTGATTAGGTGACGGAAGAATAGGCTGAACAATAGCAAAATATGGAGAAGAAATGGTAAGTTTGAGGATCAAGTTTATGTATACACAGAATAATACATACTGTAATCTCACCTGGATGATGATGTATCGACGTACACGAAGTAAATTTATGAGCATTTCAATTGCATATTTTGCCATGAGCAGTACCCAAACTAAAAGAGCAGTTCGATAGGCAGTTCGGTACACACAACGGCAATACACTAATGATGCTTTGGCAGTTTGCAAACCACTGCCGAGACCATCTTTGGCAGTTCATATCATCTGGCAGCGTGGCATCTACCTATCTTTATTGCAATAACTGGTGGTCGGTGGTATTATTGCTCGTATTATTGCTCAAAGTGCTAATTTAGTCAGCTCGCAAAAATGTTCAAACATCTTAGAATACTGTAACTTTTTACTAACAAATATCTTCTTTTTGTTAGTGACAAAGGTGTGCGTCCCACTACACGCCCGTGACCAACAAACACACCCGGAGCTATGGGGTGTGACGCACTATAAACTCACTAAGAGGTAAAAATCTTACTTTCCGCCAATACTTATGGAATTGATTGGGGTTAGTATGTATATTAATGGGTAGGTGCTAGCATTTTTGTAGTGGTCT
>Ga0214478_101663_pt1 | contig 10655 bp, 5 predicted proteins | sample M1_20Mar14CPVII9_2_FD_178001 | JGI IMG/M metagenome (GOLD analysis project Ga0214478, IMG submission 178001) | Marine eukaryotic communities from Monterey Bay, California, United States - M1_20Mar14CPVII9sort6BwellD7 | ecosystem: Environmental > Aquatic > Marine > Unclassified | place: USA...
TGGGAGAGAACGAAGAAAGGTTGAGCTTGGTTTAGAGTAGAAGTCAGTGTCAAGAAGGAGAGATAGATTGCTTGTTCGATTTTAGGATACCGGTACACTTTGTGTGAAAGTTGATGGTATCCTACTATCCTTGCTTCTTGCCTCATAAAACATACACACTCTCTCGCGCTACTGTCAAGCAGCAACAGTATGAAGAAACAGTCAATCTTCACATCAACCAATCGCTGTTGTACATCTACCTATGATAGGAACACTTGGCTAACATTACTAGTGGCTCTACTTGAGGGAGGATATTGGTCGAGTTTCAAGCGTACAATTGCAATTCCTACTTTTGTCGATGCAGGTCGGTATCTCGATGAAAACCCAGCAATGTTTGGTGCTAATATACTGCATATTGCATTGTGTAACGATCCACCAGTTGATATTGTTGAGAGTATCTTACAATCGTTTCCCGAGACTCCGTTCTTAGCCGATAGCGTTGGAAGATACCCGTTACATATTGCAAGCTCGCTTGGCCTCTCCACTGAGATTGTTGTTATGATTGCCAAGGCATATCGTCATGCATGTATCAAACAAGATTTGGATGGTAAGACTCCTCTTCACTTTGCTTGTTCACTCGAGCTTACGCTCTATGAGGGAGAGGATATTCATCCTGGCAACATGAAAGAGCTCAACTCTAGTTCTAGTACTATCGTGTCGTTGGTATCCATAGTCCCATCAGCTGTACTCTTAGAAGACTGCGACGATATGAACTCAATCGAACTTGCCATCTTATCAAATGCAAGTAGTTCCATCGTATCTATACTACAGAATATCAGTGCCTTGGAACATATGAAGAAGAGTGGAAAATTGAGTGAAGAGTATGTCGAGAGAGGTCTGACAAGGTTGAAAGATCTCGTGTCTCCATTTGTTTTGGATTGGTTTAAAGCTCTTATTGATGCTTGATATTATATGAATGATTGGTGACAAATTGTGATGAATTCTAGTTTATATGGATTGGTTGATTCTATTCTTTATACATCTGATACCGTTGATAAACTAGAGAATGTATTAGGATACCGAGGAGATGTGTTTTACTTGAAAGGTAGTGTCAATGATCTTAGTAATCTGCTTCTAATGCACCTATATATCTGTTGCTTTACTTCATGTTGGGGCTGCAGCCTAATCCGATGACGAGGTATCTTTTATTTCACATAAAACTGGTTGTTCAGTCTTCTCGCTATTCCTCTGTCCGTTTTCGGTATATTCATCATTCTTTTCTTCGGCAATACTTTCATCTGATAACCTTTTAGTTGATAGCCGTCTAGCGTCCGTTAATGCAGACCTATCAATATGACTAACATCTCCTAAGCCAGAAATGTATCCTCCTGTATGGGCCTGATAATTATTCCTTGTCCTTAGATTTGTTAAGCTAATCGATATACGATCACCCTTTTTCTTGTAACATTCGTAAAGCTTTGGTAGAATCATTAATGCAATCACGCCAAAGTTGTTCAAAAAGGCATAACAAGCTTTGATAATGTATGCAATCGATACATTGCTGCCGCTCATTGCCACCATAATAGTCGCTAATATGAGAAGTTGAATACTGTTGAAGACAGACACCGCTGCCATTTTAGAGTCACTAATCTTGTGAAACTTACGTGTTTGGAAAGCAAGGACGTTGGCGTATACTAGTAGAAGAAGATGCAGTATCACGATGACCATAGGATATACCCACGAGTTATCACCTTCAGAACTGCACTGCCCTACCGCCTGAAGAATGATACCATTGAAGTCTTGACTGATTATAGTCGTTGTCCACTGGAAAGGATCGATACCATACCAGACACCCAAGATAATAATGTCAACCGCCAATCCACCAATGATGAAACCGGATACATCCTTGACAGTAACCTTGGTCTTTGCTAAGACGTTCGTTGATCCCGGTCTCATACTACTGGTAACTCTTTTTACACGATATAACTTTGCTACTAGAGTGGCTGTTGTGAGCATTTGCCCCAGTGTTAATAACCATGGGAAGGCCACACATCCTGCATCAAGTTCTTCCTTGGTATAATCCCGACTGTCTCGGCTCATGAAAATGATGCTTGTAGTATCTACAGCCGAGCCAAGAAGAATTAGTAGCAAGAAGAAGGGCTGTGCAAGTAGGATAATTTTCTTCTTTCTATGCACGTAGAGCATGATGGTGCATACCACTATAAGAAAGTAGTTTATGGCAACCATTGAATACCCCGCGATGAAAAGTCCTTTGGGAATGTATAAACAATCAACCCAATCGCATACATTCTCCGCGTCTTCAGTATTCATTAAACCATTAATTCTCTCATGGAACTGCTGCAAGGCATCGGCGGCATAAGCCACGCCTAAGAATTCAACAACCAAATCATCCCAAGTTTCTCCTGTGGCAATTGGGTTAGGCGTGAACCTAATCGTTTCATTCAGAGTTCCCGTTTCAATATACTCAAGAGCTTGATCAAATGCTAGTGATGATTCCAAGAACGGTGCCTGGATTGTTGTTCCGTACTGCTCTCCATTTTCTAATAACTCTCTTGCCCCATTGCAAACAGTTCCGACCAAAGTTACCGCATCTACCCCATCATTTTGTCCCTTGACATAGACCCTGTTCCTATCATTCAATGCCTCATACGCCCCAAGCAATATATCATCATCCATGGCATATACACTATTAAATTCCACATTATTATCAATCAAATTAACCATCTCAAGGTATGCACTCTGAGGAATCAGAAGTTATTCCGCACAATGGGAAAAGAATATCCAAGAAGAGAGAGAGGGGTTGTTAGTATTTGCTTGCAAAAGTGCAAAACTATATGATATGTACAATGCAATAACTTCTGCTTACCTGTCTTAAATCAGGTCTTGCCAATGGAGCTTCCTTCACAATCTCAATAGATGAATCTAATGATTCACGGAATGCATTAATTGATAATGGATAGCCACCATAACTTGCAGGATATCCCAATGCCACGACCTTCCCTTTAACACCCCGTTCTTTCATTGCATCAACAATCATAATGCCCGCATTAGCTGCGCGTTCTGCATCTCGTGGCCCTGCATATCCAAGTAAATGATCTAATTCCCAATCATCTGGTAACTGATTAATCTGTATGATAGGTACATTATGTGTCTCATGTAATTTACCTACTAATTCTTTTGATTCAATGTCCATTGGCCAAATGCAATAGACCTTTGGCTGCTTGTTTGAGGGTGTATCAATTGCATCATTTAGTGCCTTAAATGATTTAGCTTTATCGTAATTACCATATTCTACAACTTGTACTGTATAGTTTGTACCGTATGCTGATGTTAGTATGCCATTATGCAGTCCGTTTGGATAGGGTGTTGATCTATCTGGTACTATAAAAACAATGTCTGGCTTTGTTGTTGCTGTTTGAGCTCTAACTAATGATACCACACATATTATAAGGAAGAGGAGTAGCAGATTCATGCTGATATACCTCAGCTAAAGATAAAATTATGTTTATATATAACAAGGGCCGATAGTAGTACCATAAAAGCACTAATTGCAATTGATTCTATACTTATTGTTACAAGGGCCGATAGGCATCAAAGTCATAAATAAAGAGAGGGCAATTTTGGGGTGTCTTTATTAGTCTTAGGATACAGGACAGAGGTATCCTGTCAAATCGAGCGTAATATAAACTGTAGAAAAAGGTAGTGTATCATCCCACCAGGTTATATCATTATTGATGACTAGACATATTACGCTGAAGATTCAATGTCAATCGCTGTTCAAGTTTGCCATGATACCACTCTCCTTCTACCACACTATTATCATGTATGGCTGCCACTAGTAGATCTATGCTTACTCTTACTTCCTCGTGGTGGTAAATGTTGCTGTTGCAAAGGCATAGGAGGTGGCCGAGGCGGATTAGGAGCGAGAGGACCACTCTTTGCAAGGATGCCATTACTCCAATATCCTGCACTCATGCCCCCATCACAATAATGCATTTGTCCTTGGCCATGTGGTAAACCAGAGCCTGAGGCAACCTCACCAGTATACCATCCTTTATCACCATAGGCATCTGTAAAAGGCATTCTAGTTACACAATGCGGACCACTATTCGAACTACCCGTATGATCAGTGTGTGAGGTTCGCGTACCATAGGTAATTTCCGACGCTGACGATCCCATCGATTCACCGCCATCACTACCATACCCGGAAGCATCATTCGAATGTCGTATAGTAAGTTGTGATATCGGTGGCAATTGTAACTGCTGTTGTGAGGAAGACGTGCTACCATCTTGTGATGGACTACGTTGTCTACGAGAATCTCGTTGTCCACGTGATGAAGTAGACTTATTACCACCTCCACGACGCTTGTTATTACTACCCTCTCTTTTCATACGTAACATTTCCTCAATACAGCAATCGGGACAGTTAACGAGTATTACCTTCCATCCACCCAACATCTTCTTCTTACGCAATCGGATGTGTGGATGTTTGATACATCGTCCTTTATCATCGAAGGAACTTGGTCCTGTCATGGGATTATTATTACTGCCACTATTGGTAGCACTAACATCCGATTGTGTCATTTCAGTTTCAGTGGCACTTTGATATTGAGAAGATTCCTTCCTACCTTTTAATAGTGTAGGATTTGACTTGGATAATGGTGAGATGTATTCCTCACTACCATTATAGCAGTCTTGTTGAGGTGTTGATGACCTACGTTGTATAGTTTGTTGACGTTCTTGCTGACTTGGGAGGTAAACAGGACCAGATCTTGGTGCCTCGTGCTGTTGATGATTATGGTGTGGAGGCTGAGGTGAGCTATATAATCCTGCCTGATGCTGTGGTAGAGGAGGATCAGAACGTCTATGCTGCTCCCTTGAATGATCACTTGAGGATATAGATCGATCGTCACCACCTCTTGACTGATGCTGCATGATCGGTTCAGCAGAACGACGACGATTATCATCATGATGATACTGTTGTTCTTGTTGATTAATCATGTTTGCAAGTCTCATTTCAGGTTGACTTACTCGTCGTTGATCGTGACGTTCCGGCGATGGAGTGGGTGGTTCCATTGGCTGTCGAATAGATTGCTGTTGATGCTGAGGTGGTGATTGAGGCATGGGTGGTGGATTGGGTGGCTGCTGATGCTGCTGTTGTCTATTCTTTAATATACCCACGGGCTTGGAACTTGGGGGAGGCTGATGCATATTACTTGAGGGACTGCGGTGTTGCTCCATATCATAAGTCTTGTGATGCTGATTCAACTCGGGAGTTTCCACCGGCTCACCATTATACATCTTCCCACCCTGACCCTGATGAGTATTATTATACTCGGGACTATTCATCATTTGATATCTAGATGGTGGAGGAGGCGGTGGTCTAAACTGACCATGCGGCATAGCACCACCACCACCACCTCGAGGTGGTTTCATTGGTTCTTCATACACTTCATCTTCGTACGGAACAATCGCACCTCCTTGACCTTGGTGAGGTGAATTCTTCTCTTCCGAAAAACTAACAGAATGTGAATCGTCTTCCTCAGCTGAGAATGATGATCTCATACTATCACTTCGGGGAAGTACTGATTTAGTAAGTTGTGGTTGATTCGTACCAAACTTACTTGGACGTAATGCACTTTTAGGGGGTGGTAATACCTTGTGTGCATGATGACTTGAATTTGATGATGAGTCTCCTCCTCGTGATGATCGTCCACTACCCTCTAATGATGAGTAGGATGATTCTTCATCTTCAGTATATACCTCTTCCTCATCATCATCCTCGTCCTCTTCATGTTCGTGACCTTGTGATACGGGATTACATTGACCAGACATTAATAATGATTGCAATAATTCCGATTCACTATTGCCCCCCTGCATTTCTTTATATGTCCCTGCTGCCCTTCCTCGTCCCCCGTTGCTGGAATTAGTTCCTCTATTTCCACCACCGCCGCCATGACTATTTCGGTTAATACTACCATCACTACCTCCTCTATTATCAGTATTGGCAGCCCGTACAATCATGGATGGATCCCATCCCCCATTATTATTCCCTCTATTACTACTCCCCGTAGCGGTATTGTTATTTCTACTATTTTCCCCATGACGTGATCCTGATCGTGCAGCATTATTGGCAGCGTCAATTGCACTTTCAATTAAACTCTCATGCTCGCTGACTGCGCTACTTTGTGAATGGGAATATGCTGAACTTGCATCGGTATATGCAGAACTGGCATAGGTTGAGCTACCACCTGTATAAACTGAGCTACCAGCTGTATCCCTCCTTGAATAATTATTATCATGCCGATGATGATGTTGTTCAGAACTTTCATGTGAGGTATCACCGCCGCTATGCTGAGACCCACCACTATGTTCTGACCCTTGTGAACTATTACCACCCTGTGAACTGCCCCCGCCACTCATTACCGAAGAGGAAGTAACTGATACGTCACTCTTTGCTGGTTTAGTATGTGGATGAAATCTAACTCCCTGCTGCTGTTGCTGCTGTTGTTGTGATTGTTGGTTTGATGGTGGTGGTGGATTAGTGGATGTATACAATTGTCCGACAACCCCAACTTGTTGACAATATTGCTGTTCCCCTTGAGAGTTAGCATTATTGTAAGGTGGTGGTTGATCTAAATATTGAAGATGGGATAAACTCCCACTACCTCCCAGTTGCGAACTATTTCCCATTGATGAGTTATAATGACCAATATTGCCAATCTGTCTTGTACTCAATGAACTAACACTTCTATTCTTGGATTGTTGAGAATGTATAGTATGTTGTGATTGTTCCTCATCCAACTCTGTACTAATATTATTTGACTGCCGTAGTAGTGAGGTATTATTAGTAGTAGTATGGGAGGAATAATGTAATAATTGTTTATTCGCAGATTCTAATGCATTTCGAACTTCCGAATGTCGTGTTGATGTAGAGGATTCCCGGCTGTTGTTAGTTGAGCGTACACTTCTTGTGTGTGACATTGACGACTTGGCACTGGTAACACTTTGTTCATCCTCCTCATTTTCATCTTTTACTTCCTTATGTCGACTTCTGGTACGTGTTCGTGAACTAGCCCGTCCGTTACTTTGACTCCTTATTGTATTCCGTGCTTTATATAAATTAGAGTTTCGTCGTGATGATGATGTTGAAGGGGCCTCACTTTTACTACTTCGAACTGAATGTATTGAATGACTATCATTATCGTCATCATCTGCGCTAATATCAACTCGAGAATGTCGTGATGGATGACTGTTTATAAATTCTCGATGTGTTCCCACTCTATTAACCTCCCTACTATTTCTTGAATTATTATTATTGTTAGAAGTTAAGGAGGTAGAAGTGCGGGGAGTATAACTTCGTGACGATCTTGTACTCCTTACTGAATGTATAGATTGTTCATCATCATCGTCATTTGTTGTTGGGCTGACTATATTTGGTTGTATTGTACGACCACTTAAATTGGAATTATTCAATGAACTTCGTGAACTGTTTAGACTAATTTGTGAAGTATCACCCCCTCTATCAGCCTCTCTACTATTATTATCAACACCCCCTACTCGTTTGGGTGATAAGTTACTAGCACACAAGGGACAGACATTTAATATTACCTTCCATTCATTTGTTATACGATGTTTACGTTTTAATTGTATTACAGGATGGATTGGACATTTACCGTTTATGTCTGATTCTGTCATTGTTGCTATATTGCAATGTGTTGGTGTACAGGATTATATATTTAAGAAGTTACTGTGGGGCTGTTAGGCCTCTATTTTTAGTTGATACCATGCCTTAATTATCTCCTGTGTATCAAGTATTGTACTAACATGCATCAAAGCTCACAACTAACAATTCTCAATGAGGGGGGCTCATATAAAAAGGTAAAGCCCAACACCGGTACAAACTCGATAAAGGCGCCCTTAGTGAGATGTAAGATGTTATCGTAATAGGGACTCCTTTGGTATCTGCCCAACTGAGCGGGTTGCCAAGTCGTAAATGGGGCAACCCACCAAATGAATCCATATAGAAATTGCTTATGCTTGTAATATCGTACTACAACGCCGATTATAATATAGTATTCAAAGGATCATCAAATAATTAGCTACGCTGAAGCCATATCTTGTGCACTTTTTGCATTGCAATTGCCAAATTGCAAGCACTCTCATGATTTTGATATACCTATCTCCTTGTTGGCGAGGTACGGACCCTCCGTACCTATTTTTGCACTTTTTCAAATGCCAATATCTTAGCTTCTAGGTCGTTTCTAGGCAATCTAGAGTGCACCATCGTGTTCTCCACCCTCGAATTGTACGGATAACATCATCTTAGCACTATTATGTGTACAACTTATCGAGTTATCGATCATCAAAGGTCGACCATGCAAAAATTCAAAAATGGCATCCGTACCTATTTGTCAAAAGTGGCGATGAGCATAACTCCACAACCACAATGAATCAGCAGGCCCATGGTGGCTCCAAATGACGGCAATAACATGGTGAGCGCACTCTGACCCTTGCTGGTGGCCAATTATTTATATTTATTTAATTATTTAATTGCAACTACATCAACCCACAATTTTGACCACATCACCACCCCATACTGAGCAGCCTCTACTACTCGCCACCACCGCAGCCGATAACCCCACAAACTTCAAAGATGTTGACAATAACATTAATGATTAGATTGGTGCCGGCTGTACGGTAGGAATAGCCGCATAGGAGGCTGCAGACGACATAGTTGAGTAGAGGTGACGATTAGCAACCAAAATTGACAACCGCCCTCCACTAACATATGAATTAAATTAAATATACGCAATATCAATACCCCACAACTTACAGCCACCTCAACCTAGTTATACTTAAGACGTCTGTAATTGGATTTGCTGTACAAATCATTATATTTAATGTTCTATCTATTAATTACTCACAATAAAAAAATTATCAAAATTCATGGTACACCCTTACTTAGAATTAATATATCTCGACAACCGATGGTCCTATAAACAAAAATGGTGCAGTATATTGAAGCCAAGATGTTGCTTAACAATCCAATATGCCGATATATGGTGTAGGGCGACGGGAAGGGTGTCTATTATACTGCTAAAGATAGGTACGGAGGGTCCGTACCTAAGATACCGCCAATAAGGAGATACCTCCACCAATTACATACGGTACATATACATATTATAAAAAACATAAGTTATGAACGATGATGATACAAATGAAGTGATGTTTGAGTACACAGGGAAAACCCCTATCCCTGATAATGTAACTCATGTAAGATTTCATCCAAGTGTTACTGAGGTTGGCGATTTATTGAGAGATGGTTGCAATTCATTTGATTATCGAATTAGTTTGAAAGAAGTAGTATTGAACGAAGGGTTAAAGAAGATTGGGATTGAAGCGTTTCATAGGTGTGATTCATTAGAAAGTATAACCTTTCCTTCTACTTTACGAGAGATTATTGATGGTGCATTCAAAGATTGCAATAACTTGAAGCAGATAGTGATCAATGAGGGTCTAGAGGATATTGGCAGGAATATATTTGAAAAATGCACGGCATTAGAACGTATCACAATCCCTTTTACTCTAACGCACATCAATATAGAAACATTCAAAGGTTGTAGTGCTTTGAGGGATGTAGTATTAAAAGAAGGTCTACAAAGGATTAGCAAGGGAGCATTTTTGGAGTGCACATCATTAGAAAGTATTACCTTTCCTTCTACTCTTACTCAAATAGATCAGTTTGCATTTGGAGTTTGTAAAAGTTTGAGAGAGGTAGATTTCCACGAGGGGTTACAGAAGATTGGTAGAGGTACATTCGTGAGATGCTTCTCATTACAAAATGTCACTTTACCAACAACTCTCACCGAGATTGAGAGGGGAACATTTCATGCTTGTAGCGATTTGAAAGATGTGATACTAAAGGAAGGGCTACAAAAAATTGGATTATATGCGTTTCGTTGCTGTTCGTCTTTGCGGAGTATCAATCTACCATCTACTCTCATTGATATTGATCAGTTTGCATTTGCCGAGTGCACTAGCTTGAGGGAGGTAGCTGTTCCTGAAGGGATTCAAAAGATATCGAGTAATGCCTTTAACGGTTGCTTAGAGTTGGAAAGATTATCTTTCCCCAGCCTGACAACTCGCCTAAACAATATCATTAGGGCTGGCCAAACTGAAATAAGAAACAAGATTGATTCTGCTCGTTTTGGCGGGGGAGCATGGGTATTAAGGAATGGTGAATTGTTCATCCCTAGATCAGCATTGAGAGATTGGGAAGCAATTAGGCAAAACCTTGACCGAATTGATGAGGTGATTACATACTATGAAATCAAAGAGGCTACAACACTATTCGAACTAGCTCTGTGGAAGGCAAAATTAAATCAAGCAGAACAAGCAGCCGACATAGACCGAGAAGCACACCGTATAGATGTACCCGGGCCGGTAAAAGATACTATTTTGCAGTATCTTAGATGATTATGTAATCAGAGGCGTTTGAGATATCAGCTAATATATTGTTAAGTATAAGATATCTTAAACTCTTTGGCCGTATCATATTAATCAGTGGTATGATCTTTTCAAGCTCTGCTTATTGTCTATGCATCATCAGCAGTTAAAGTCCCATTGAACCAACAAGTCAATGCATATCTATC
>Ga0214478_101664_pt1 | contig 10654 bp, 9 predicted proteins | sample M1_20Mar14CPVII9_2_FD_178001 | JGI IMG/M metagenome (GOLD analysis project Ga0214478, IMG submission 178001) | Marine eukaryotic communities from Monterey Bay, California, United States - M1_20Mar14CPVII9sort6BwellD7 | ecosystem: Environmental > Aquatic > Marine > Unclassified | place: USA...
GGAGGACAAGCCAAAAAAGAAGAAGCGTGAGCCAGAACCAACCTCTTTCCGTATTACCAACCCAGCAAGAATCACTACCGCTCAGGCGAATGTATGTGCATTTGACTTGGACCAACGCTATCGCCCAATCCGTCCCGAGGAGAAGCCATACGGTGTTATTATGCTTACAGATTCTACGCCTGGTGAAGATGAAGATTTGGGCGCTGTGAAGACTCCTGCAGAAGAAGATGAAGCAGATCCTCCGGAGGCATTTGAATGGACGCCCCCTGGCCATCCTGACCATCCTGATACAACTGTAGGCAAGGAAGTGACTTCTGCTACTGATGCTGGTACCGATGACAAGAAGGATGAGTCTAAACCAGAAGCTACAGCCGAGTAACTTTGGTTAACAAGATAGTAGTAATGTAGAGGAGAACTAAGGAAAGATAAAAACCCTTTTTATTGATAGACTTCATCACATTGCCTACTGTTAGCTTTCTTCCTTTGCGTCTACCTATGTGTATCTGTACTGTCTGGCTGTACGATGTTATACTTTTGATTGTGCGAACCCGTGACGCTCGACGAGAGAAGGCAATTCATGAAGTTTGTTTGACGGCGATTCATGATGATAATATGTTGAAATACCCATACTTTATAGCATGGTCACTACTTTTTGCAATACTGATATCCACCACGACGTCGTTCAGCCCGGTCAATTTCGTTGGGAGTAGTTTTATTATACATCATCATGATAATGACATCACAAACAAATTGTTGATGGTTGATGATAGTGCTACTGACATCAGTGATACATTTACCACCCACCATCAACGCAATATCATTGTATTATGCCATAATGTATCACAAGATACTGCCGATGGGATCTTTGATGTGAACAATTTACTCAAGGGAAGAATAGATGTATTAGCTCGTTGTATAACTTCGTCGCTGTGGCGATCAAAGCTTTGTCTAAATTAGTAGTCTAGTTACATTGTTCGGCAAGATAGACTCACTAGAAACCTAATCTTCCTCTTCGTTCCCTTTTCCTCAGGGTGCAGGAAGCAAGCCACGTTTCTTCCTATCATGAAGCGTCAATATTGAAATTGAATCACTGCGATGTGACTCATTTACTGGACACATATCACATTTGCAGCTTGTACATGATGGAATTACATAGAGCATTTCGGTTGATATCTTACGTGTGTAGTATGTATCAACAGGATCACTATATCGATCGGTTTCCCTGACTACAATGCCTTTGCTGCCGTTCTGAAGGTTTATTGCGCCTCTGCCTGGCACAAACTTTCCAGGGTGTAGTTCTTTGAGTTTATCCTCAATTACATTTACACGATCATTTGAAGAAGTTGTAAAGACTAGCTCTGAATATTGATCATCTTCACTTGCTTTGTAGAGTTCAACAGGTTGACCTTTTGCTCCTTTCTTCATGTTGACACAGCCCGCACCCTCCTTGCTAATCGTCTGAGTAGTTTGACGTTGTTTGTCAATATCACACTTAGGACAATGAACAAGGATCGAATGAGGCCCCCCTGCATCCACATTCTTCAAGCCGTGGTACATGTCAAGTCGAGCGTTGTCCTTTGTTGCTATGAATTTGTCAATCCTTCCCTCCTTATCCTCATCAGACATATTAGCAATGCCAGCCTTGGTACCAGCCTTGGTATTTTCTCTATGCTTCTCCTCGTCCATCATCAAACGAGGAGTGCTCCGAATAAACATTTCCGTCTTGGGATCATTCGGATCGAAAACATAATCATTCTGAAGAATCTTGCCATAATATGTACCACTTGTTTTCAATTGAACTATGGAGTGTTCTTCTCGTGTCCCATACCTAGATGCACATGGGTGTACAATACCACCAAGTCCAAGTCTAACTTGATCAACCATACTTGCATCAACCATAGCAAGATTATCTTGATAGAATGGGTATGCTTCTCCAAATAAGGCAACTGATACCAAATTAGGAAATAGTTGTGTCACGGCCTTGACATACTCCACTACAAAGAGACGAGACTCCTTACGAATCTTCAGATATGTCTCATGTTCCTCGCCATTCTCATTCATTCCAGCTGGAAATCCGTATGGACAAATACTAACAACTGCTGTCGTTCCCATTATCAAAGGAAAAGTAGAGTCTTGTCCAACACTTTGAGTCATAGAGAGTATACTCGACTCTTGATGAGTTAAAGTGTTCATGGTGGAGTTGTGTGGTGCACTTGCAGGCCCGATGCCGCGGAGGACGCCATGTACAGCCTGATCAGGACTTACAGGATGATGAAGAATACACAACCTTGTCACTGACTCAACAGCTGGTGCCTTGCTGTCAACACCAACAAAGGAGACGCCGTTCTCCTCTCCAATCTTGATCAATTCCAAAGCTGACGGTAATGTTCTCCCAACCTTCCTAACGGCATCATTCTCATTCCATCGATAGGCTTTATCGGGTAAGGGTGTACCCTTGATGATATGCTCAAACAAGGATCGACTTGGATTGGGGTTTTCCGATAATTGACGTGGGACAATTGGCCTGGATGTTGGGAGAAAGGGAAGCTTCTTCTTCTTCTTTGGGTGCGAGCACTTAACAGAGATGACAGTACGATGTTCTTCCGTCATGTAGTCGATTGGTAACTCATCGCTCTCCTCTGGGAAACCTTCAAAGTCACTTGTGTGTAGGATGGGTGAATGATAGATGAAACAGGCAAATGATGTGAGATGTGATGTAACGTTATATGAATGTAGCAAGGGCAGAAACAACGACTCACTTCACTTGGCAATCAAGGCAAGAGTTCCAAGGTGCCTGACCCTTTGATTCCCATCTGCTACACGCGACAAGTCCACAGTTTACATCCCCATCGTCTGCACGATCACACATTGTTGGTTTTTTCTTGTTCAACTCCTTGATGGTGAATATCTTGGTCAACTCCCACTCCACCTCATCACCAGATGTTGGTTGCTTCTCTTCCCCCTTGTCAGGTTGCTTGGTGGCGGCAGCAGCAGCAGCAGCAGCAGCAGCAGCAGCAGCAGCAACACGTGCAGATGATCGAGTAGGAGCTGTTGCCTTCGGAGCAGAGGTAGATTTCTTCTTGGGCTTAGTCGTCGCAGCAGAAGATAGAGCTGAAGTACTATTGTTGGTGAGTAGTCCCAACTTCCTCAAACGCTTTTGATTCCTCTTGATGTTGAATTTACGTAACAATTCGTATTCGGATAAGCCTTCGTCGTTATCAGATTCATCGACATCTGAATCATCATCCGAATCATCATCTGATTTCGATTCATGATCACTGCTTTCCTACGTAAATATAAATGAATGATATAGAATGGTTAGCAAACGATACAATCGTATAATAAATCAACACACACACACACACTTACATCATTCCCTTCATCCCTCTGTTTCATCTCAACAACACTCTCATCTGCCTCCTGCATATCCATATCACCATCTTCAACACCAGAACATAAAGTAGCGGTACTACCACGATCACTGTTTGTTGATTGTGCAGAGGATACTTCATCTTCATTGGCAGCAGAAGGAGAAGAAGAAACAGACGCATCATCACTCCCTCCCCCAAAATCAATACTGTCATCCAGATCAACTTTGGATTTCTTACTTCCGTAAGGCATAAGGCTAGTATCTGCAAAGTTATTGTTCACAATGAAGGACGGTTTCTGTACGATACGCAACCATGTGGAACTAACGCCAGATAAACGTCCTTCATTATCGTCATCATCTGATTCATCCGATCCATCATCACTGCTTTCATCTGTTTGAGGATTGGCTGGAGAAGCAGAAGACTAGAATACAATCCATATGTTAGTTCATATCAAACCACAGAGAAAAAGTCAAATTTGTTAGCAAACATACCTCGTTTCGCATATGACTCATCTCGACATCGTCATTATAAATTGGAAATGTCTCAGAATGCTTGGCCTCCATCGCTGCGCGTTTTCCTTCAAGTTCTGCCTCCATCGCTGCACGTACATCCTCCATCTCTTGCTCAAACTTGGCCCTATCTTGAGCCAACTTGAGCTCCTTCATCTGGTAAATGCACTCTTTGGCTTGGATACTCTGTTGCGTGGGCAGATTCATAGAAAGTGCACACTCTAGATCCTCAATTGCCTCCACTGCATGGTTCAATTCGAACCTCGCGTGTCCCCTACGGAATAGTGTAGCCTTCCTATCATCATCTGATAGACTAGTCTCCAGTATTGCCGTATTGGAAACTACAACAGCGTCCCAAAGCCCTAAACTTGCTTGAATATTGGCCATACTAACGAGAGCATCAATATTATCTGGATTGGTTTCACATGCCTTGATGTAAAAGTCAAGAGCAGCTTGGTGATCCCCCTGAGTATAGACAATGTCACCACTGATCTTGAGTTCATTGGACTTGGTAGAAATTTGTTCACGTAGACGATTGCGGTATACCTCTAATGCCTCTCCAACTCTATCGGGAAGTTGATGATTAAGAGCTCCATTTAGATCTTGAACCACATCCGGAAAGTTACCGAGCATTGAGTTGGCTAGTGCCCGACGAGCAAATGCTAATCCCATATCCCTACTTGACAGATCGAGCTCAAGACATTGTGTACTGAAAGCAACAGAATCTTCCCATCCACGTGAATGAAGGAAGAACAAAGAGAATCCTTGGATGGCAACACTATCAGTATGATCATTATACAATACACGGGTGAAGATATCATTTGCTACTTTGAGTCGCTTATTGGATAGTCGTAGCGGTTGTACTTTGCTATCGACATCCAAGAGGAGCGCGACCCCAGCACATATATTGAATTCTTCACTCTCTTTAAACACTGCTAAAATATTTTCAGCAGTCTTTGTATAAACACTACTTTGATCCGCTGTTTCATCTACGTTAAAAGAATAAACTAAAGGTGAGGACTTGGATTTATATCATTAAATAATGAAATTAATGTAGCAAACATATACTTACCACTAACATTACTATTATTCGCACCGTGCTTTCGGGAATTGTTGTCCCTCACGATGGATGCTGCATTTGATTCATTAGCTTTTGAGAAATAAAACAAATAATATGATATGTTATTGATTGATTGAATTAATGACAAACTAATATATAGCACAATCAGCTTACCATTTATTAATTGTAATAAATTACTATCTTCGCCACTATTTGTTGTGGTTTTAGTAGAATTGGCAACGCCAACCTCTTCTGTCTTTATCTTCTTTATTTCATTTTCGTTATTATCAACACTATTATTTTCGTTATCTCCGTCATTTCTTTTCCTCCTTCTGTTTGAATCTCGGTCTTCTATATCCATGATTAACAGTGATTGTTAATATGGTTTGCGTGGCTGTAATTGATGTGGGTTGATTATGGTAGTATTGGCAACATCTCGATGATAGGGAGAGTGTGTTGATTTTTGAGTGTGAGTCGAGCTTAGAGTGTAGAGCTATTTTTTGGCGTCCCACCGGACACCACACTACTACAATTTGCAATAAGTGTATCATCTTATACAATAACTATATATAGTCGCCACTACAATAATGCACCTACAACTCTTCATTGATAAAACATACTTTGTTCATTCCCCCAATCAACAAACTCTTATGTCACAAATCTCCCTATAAGATTTCATATAAGAAGGAAGGGGTATGCATGTAGTATTGTATCGTACAACATCATAAATAAGTGGAATTGATGGTGATGGTATTCGCAGGTAACACTTACAGCGGCGTCAGACTTCTAATAGTATACGTTCCAATACAGCTGTTTATCTGATGTTATTTCCACACAATATCACTGTCGAAGTTCAAGGATCATGTATGAGATCTCTAACACCGGATGAAAGAACGACAGCTTTGTATCTTCAGCGTACATTGTGGAGTGATGATTCTTACTTTGAATCAAACATAACAACTTTACCAACATTGCAAAAGAGATACACTTATCAACAATCTACTCAAATGTCTGATGAAAAGAAGATATGGATGGAAGTCAAAGGACGGAATAAACTAATAGATCGAATACGAACTGCTCACAAGAGGAAGAAACCACTTCAGGGATTTATTTTGCATGACAATGATTCACTTCAAGCTCGTTTAAAGCAGATTGTGGATAATGAAGATGATGAACATACTGTTTATATGTTGAGTGAAACGGGAGATCCATTGTGGGATGTCTTGGAAGAGAGTTCTAAGCTTACTGTGAAGACAAACAATGGGCACAGAAGAAGTAGACAGACAACAACACTCATTCTTGGGAATCAAATTGGATACTCTGCAGATGATGAGAGTCTTCTCTTGCAGTCACCAATAGTGCAAGAAGTATCTCTTGGACCTTTATCACTCCTTACAAGTCAGTGCATTACGATAACACATCATTACTTAGATAGATATGAATCATTATAAATAATTCTTATATTTCCCTTCACATAACTGCACGTGACGATATCCTTTTCACATCTCTATTATATTGAAATGATACACATCTCAGCTCTCTATCTGCCTCATACACATCTACAACACAATAGAATCATACGCTTACTTCCAAATCTGAAAGCTACATATATTATGTATTACGTACTGTATATACACTCTCATAAAGGTATCCTTTGGTTCCTCCCCCGCCCGCCAAACTTACGGATGAGCACAAAGTTAGTAGGTAGTGCACCCTCTCTTCTCTAGATCTACTATCTACTACAGATTAAATACTGCAGGTCAATACAGTCACTTAGGCTATTTAACTTGGTGGAGGTGATAGAGGAGGGCAACCAATCTTATTTTTTGAGGTATGTCATATGTCATTTTTATTTTTTATGTATGTACCATACTATACGATGTACAGATCTAATCCATCGTGGTATTGAAAACCTAACCATAAACCTAACTCCACAGTTTTGTTTAAGAAGAAAGCTGTCTAGAGCCAACATGTTCAGCAGTGATATTCTTCCACTACATCAAATTGGCAACATGCTAATGGGCATGAACCTCAACGTGAGTTTTATTTATATAATACAACACGATGCAATATACATATTATATCATTGTTCAATTACTTATTAACTACAGGTCGCAACAATATCATGTATTATTTTATATCATGTAACTAACACACACATTGTTCAATTACTTATATTACACGTTGCAAATCGTATATACTCTTTAATAGATTTCGAAAAGTGATGATCTCATGAATAAAGCAACTACATTGAAGGAGGACGGTACTAAAGAATTCAAGGATGGTAATTATATTGCTGCGGCAGAGTTATATAAGAAAGCTGCTAAACTCATTTGTTGGCATTCACTGTCAGATGAAGATGTAGATATGTACATTAAATGTTGGGGAAATGCATCAATGTGTTATGTCAAGACGAAGTCATGGTCTGATGCCATTGATTGTTGCAATCGTGTGTTCAACAAATTTCCAGATAAGGCAAAGACGAACATCAAATTATTGTACCGGAGGGGATTAGCAAAGATGCACGAAGGAGAGTGGAAGGATGCAAAGATGGATCTACTTGCAGCATATGAACTTGATAGTAAGAACAAAGATGTGCACAGAGCAATCAAAGATCTCAAAGAAAAGGTTGCCGAGTCAAAGAAGAAGGAGCAATCACAATTCGAGGGTATTTTTGGGAAACTCAGCGTTTATGATGACAAGTCCTTCAACATACTTTTGGTAGCGACTTCCAAGGGGGACGAGTTGATCAATTTCCCTGATACTGTCTTGGCAACGATTGCTGAGTATATGACTAAGACTGAACGTGCCATAACAGCTGTGGCCATGACAGCCTCATCATCATCATGGGAGAAATCCAATTGGCAAAAGGAACCTTCGGAAGCAAGTAAGATTATCATCGCCGCCAAACCATTGAAGGAGATTAAAGTCGAATACGGCAGTACATTTACCTATCAGCATCGGCAACAGCAACGGGCACGTCAAAAATCATACCAATGGGACTTCTTTGATCTAGAAGACATCACGACAATGTTAGCAGCAAGGCTAAAAGATGCCGATATTGGTGCTTTATTGGTTTGTATTGATGCAGTCAAGACAATCAAGAGACTGAAAATAAAAGATTGTGTGCGTATCACAGGAAGTGGGCTTGAACCTTTGCGAGGTTCCACTGTTATTGAGCAGATTGACCTAAGCCTTGCAGGCAGCAGTACTACTTCAAATGAAAGTTCAGAGTTGTTCTATCCACCAGCCCTTTCTGAAGCCGTCGTAGTGCCAATTCTGGATAGCATCATTGAAGATGACAGGAGTGTCTTGAAACATGTGCAGTTGCCAAAGAAGTGGAGATTAGAGGCGAACACAGTACTCACTCAATTCCTCGTCAGGTACAATCGTTTTTTGAATGGCCGTGAACTGACTTGCTGTAATAAACACAGGTACAATGAGCCGCCATGTGGTGCAACTTGTAATTGCGCCGATGAGGATCCTTGGGTTCCCAGGGAAGGATTGCATTATGGAATTCAGCAACATTCTTGCTATGAATGCAACAAACAATACTGTGGGGAACACAAGTGGATGGTCGAGCATGTCTGTGAGATCTGTGAAAAGGTATGTTTTCATTTTCATGTCTTACTTGTTTGAGAGTGTGCATTGCACTCATCATCTCTTCTACTCTCGTTGCAGGTATCATGTCTAGATTGCAACAAAACAACCGTTTGTGATAGTTGCTACAAGACATTATGCTTCAAATGTACAAGTATTGCGTATTGCGAGAGCTGCGACAGAGATATCTGTGGTGACTGTTCTCTATCCTTCTGGTGTGAAGGGTGTGAAGAAATGAATTGTGAAGAGTGTTCCCCTCACATTTTCTGTAGCAAGAAGGGTTGTACTCAGGGGAACTGCACTGAATGTTCTGATAACGACGATGATGACGAATGGGCTGTAAAGAACTGCTATGCATGTGATTCATCTTTCTGCCCTGAACACTTCTTGTCGGAATTAACAGTGGGGGTTTGCGAGGGATGTGACGAAAGGGCACTTCCATTGATCATGAAAAAGAGGAACGCATCTCTTGATGAGCTAAACGAGTTGAAGAAAGTGCTTGGCCATACTGACAAGTTTGTGACCGATGATGATGATGACATCTCAAAGATTGTGGAAGAGCAAAAGAAGCTTCAGACACAGTTTGATGTACTCTACAGCTCTGCAACACCCGATGAGAAGAAGAAGTTCGACGAGAGGAATTGTGTCTGGGTATGAGATTCGCAAGGTTAGGCTGCCGTTAGTAATGCAACAACAAGGGGGACAAAATGGGGGAACACAAATGACGAGAGTAAGAAGTAAAGTTAGCAATTGACTCATTCATCATACACATGACATGATATAGAACTTAACTCTCTATCTGCCCCGAACATATCTCTTCAACACAGTAGAATCACAGTAGAATCAACGTTTGGATCTATCTAATACTCACTTCTTAAACCAATTTATTCATTAGATATTCTCTATCTGCCCCGACTGCATCTCTACACCACAGTAGAATCTATCAACCCCTCTTCACCTCTTCATTCCACTTTAACCTCTTTTCCATTGGTGGTATTCTATGCCATGTGACGGTATCCTTCTCAGCAAAATAGGTAATGTGAATTAATCATCCATTTCATCTTTCTTCTGCAGCTCTTCTAATGCTAATCATCTTGCCGGAGGAAAGGATAAGCTCATTCATAAGTGAAACAGGTTCTAAAGCTCTTCTCATCTCCAGTTTTATGTGTATTCCAAATCAATAATATCAAATAATATTGATACATATCTACAACACAACTATCATGAGCTCAAAAAAGTTGAAAGTATGTCCATCATCAATACGCAAACTAAAGTTAGAAGCAACCTTTCATCCAAAGTTTGACAATGAAGGTCCAGCTACTGAGATACGTACAAAGATGCTTACCAAAGTTGCATCAAATGAGGGCTATATCGAGGCATCATTAAAACATTCTGGTTCATTACTATTATGGAGTGGTGGAGAATATTTTTATAGTAAGAATTCTACCGATAATGTATTTACCAAAGTTGGTATGATATTACTAAGGCAGCACTTTTCAAGATGCTTTGGTAGTATCAAGGGAAGTCAGGAATATAGACGCTGTAGTGATTATATACGGAAGAATAGATTAACATGTTCGTTTGAGGTAGTAACATCTGTTCTTGGTCATCATGGCGAGATACCAAAAAGAGATTATCTTATACTGATTGCAGTGGCAGATAGAAGTGATGGTAAAGGAAGGTTCTATTCAACCAGTGAATTAGTAAAATTTGCACATCAGTTTCGTCTACCTCATAATGATACTTGGGTATTCTCTTCAACTACAACATGTGAGGCATTATTTCAAACATATGATGATATGAGAGAGACCGGAACGGCTACATCAATTACCAATCAATTGGATCAAATTATAGCACAAGATGTGGAAGAAGACTGTACCAAAGTTTCATCATTATATCCACATGTAATTTTTCAGGGTGATATCTTGGAAGGGATTGTCATTCGATATGTTTCATATACAGATACTGTTGGCGAGAAAAGCAGCAACCTCGACGAAATGAAAGAGCTTTGTACTGCATCAAATGAACTGCTACAAAGAGTACCCCCATCTCAGACAATGGGACAGGCCCCAAACATATCAAAATGTATTCATATCGAGAATGTTGATCTCCGA
>Ga0214478_101665_pt1 | contig 10648 bp, 9 predicted proteins | sample M1_20Mar14CPVII9_2_FD_178001 | JGI IMG/M metagenome (GOLD analysis project Ga0214478, IMG submission 178001) | Marine eukaryotic communities from Monterey Bay, California, United States - M1_20Mar14CPVII9sort6BwellD7 | ecosystem: Environmental > Aquatic > Marine > Unclassified | place: USA...
GGGGGGTGGATAGGATAAAACCAATACCAAGGGAGCTTATGCATAGAAAGATACCGGTATCTTTTGAGTGTGATACCAAAAGGAGTTTTCATTCGATTGAAGCTCATGAGAACCAACCTTTATTAGGGGACTCTTAGTGCTATCCTGAACAGCTGTTTTATCCTGGATCCATGTTGGCTGACTGAAATGAGGGGGGGTGGGGTCTGCAATACAGAACTTTAAGTTGGCGTGCCCAAAGTGAATATGTAGCCGCCCTCCGGCTACAAGGTGCCCACTGGCAATGGGTTGACCCTCCACCCCAAACCGACTTTAGGGAAGATGCTCTTATGCCTGCAAATCCTCACGTTGCATCTCATACCCTCAACAACATGATGAGAATGTATGATACTCTTCACAATGAAGTTATGCGGGGATTACAAACTGGCGAAGCTCATATGAAGATGCAGAAGGCTTGTTTTGTATTGGTTGCTCTACTAACTGTTGCCGAAAAAAAATGTATTTGGAGCTAAGAACATGATACATGAACATGGAGAATGGCTATCGGAAGTCTTGAAGCCCAAATATAGGACAAAAAAGAAAGCATTCAAGGCATTAGTGTATGCAACTTCGTCATCTTCCATCGAGGAATATCACAAACGACTGTTCGATTGCTGGCAGGCAAAGAAAGAAGTAAACATGTCGGTTCATTCAAATTGCGGATTTGGATCTAAAGAAGAGATGCAAGAAGATTACCTCAAGCAACAAAAAGAGAGGAGTAAAGATATTGCACGTTCGGTGGCCAAAGGGAGAAATCAAGATGCATCAGAAGAGTTGACCGGCGGGAATATAGTTTGCAGTGGATGTAGCAATTGGACAAGTGACAAGAACTTATTCAAACGATGCCCATGTCAGACCGTGAGCTACTGCTCAAAAGAATGTCAAAAGAAACACTGGTCAATCCATAAGATATCGTGTCCGAATCGGGTTCGGAAGAAGAAGTGAGAGAAAGTCCAGGGCCTATCGTATCAAGTATCTTTATCTGATACTGATACGAAGTGTTAGCTATTCCTAGTACAGATCTAATCTTTATAGTTTCAATAGATACTGATACATCTCTACTTTGTTATGCTACTCTATATTGAATATTACATAAGAAGTTACCAATTATAGACATGGGGGTTACTTCCCGACAGTTGGTATCCTCCAACGATTTCTCCCCCGTCTATCCTCAAACTTATATTGATGATGCTTTTGTACCGATTAAATGATACCAACTTGCTACTCTTCTATGGACATTCACTCTATCTCTAACTCCAAAGATCTTTCAAAAGGAGTTTCTTACATGAAAACTGATTTGATTCATTTGTTACACTATCTACATATCTACTTTATATATTTAAGCCAGGTGCAAAAGAAAGGGAAACCCTTTCAATTAGGGTGGACTCCCAACTGGTGAAAATGTGATTCGCTTGAAGCCAAATACTAGGTCCTAGGTTAAGCAGAGCCCCAAATAGTTGTCAGAATTGGATTCTACATGTAAAAATGGGTTAGAAACAGTATTGCTAACATTGTTTATCTCAATATTGATGGGCCCTACACAAATTTGGCGAATCGCATTTTCACTAGTTGGGAGTCCACACTAATTGAAAGGGTTTCCCTTTCTTTTGCACCTGGCTTATTTGTCGTCTAGAAAAGAACTGGTGCCCTAATTGAGTAAGTGTTATGTGTATAGTTGTGTATTGCAATCCAGCGGTGGTGTCTAATTTCGTGGTGGCTGTGCGGCGATCGCTTTGAAGATGAGTTCTGTATGAATATACATTTCCTCAGAATCTTAACATCATCATACCAAATCATACCTAGATTATTCCATATTGCGGTATATTATATGCGGTGGATGATTCCGGATACATTCTAGGATTCTTAGGTGTTAATGTGTCTATATAGTATACCATACACTACGGATGATCGATGATAGTATTAATTTGGAGACTATGTTAATTTTGTGCATATCTTATGTACCTTTTCAATCTCCTGCTCATCTCTCACACATCTATAGGATACAAACGACGAACGACGCGATCTATTGGCCAGCCGCTGCAAATTTATAAGAGAAAAAAGCCTCTATAATAAATCTATGATCAATGTATGAAGATATGTAGTTAGTTATACAACAACAACAACAAAAAAAGGCGTAAAACTCTAAACTCAAATAAGGTAACATGTCATCTCAAGAAGAGGAGATGATTCATATCTCTGTCAAGTTTATAAACGGGAAAAGCCTCAATATTAGCGTTACTGACTCAACCCGTATTATCAATGTGAAGAATTTTATCCATGATCAACATGGCTTACCAACTTCTGACCAACGATTGATGCATGAGAAGATAGAACTTGATGATAACAAAACTATATCAGATTACAATATCAAAGATGGCAGTACATTTTACTGTCTTATTAGGATTAAAGACAAACTAAAAGAGACAGGGAAAGGGAAAGTCGTCATCAAAGTTAGAACAGGACAGACTTTTACTCTGGATATTGCGGCATCCGATACTATATATACATTGAAACAAAACATTAATAAAGCATGGGGAAGAGGAAACCTCGATCCGGCAGAACTGGTGTTGATATATGCAGGTTTGAAACTCAGAAACAATTTATCCATAACAGATTATAATATAAGAGATGAATGCACTTTGCAATTAGAGTGGTCGCCCTCTTCATTGATGCAGATTGTCATCAAATACGAAACAGACAGCTTTCCGATAAATGTTCATCCTTTTGACACATTTCACTTCCTTAAGGAGTTGATTGGTCGTCAACAAAAGTTGGATTTAGATCAATCTGATTACCATTTGATCTATGCCAACAGCAAATTGAACGATAATGATAGCTTCTTCGATCATTTCATCAAAGATGGAGATAAGATTGACATTTCATTGAGAACACAGAAGATGACAATCGAGATCAATTACCAAGGAAGAACTTTTTCACTTGATGTGGATGCAACCGATACTATCCGCTCAGTCAAATCAAAGATTTACGACAAATCAGAATTTGAGGTCGGTAGTCAGTGTTTGACCTGTGATGATGATTTGACTGAATTTGAGAATGGCCGTACCCTTTCGAGTTACAACATCAAAGAAGGATATACAATGTACTTATCGGTCTGTTCTCCACCACCAGTTACTAATGTTATACACATTACTATCAAAGCCAAGAATAATAGAGTCATGTTACTTCCTGCTGGATACTCGGATACCATTTATAATATCAAGACACAGATAGAATTAGAATTGGGTCACCCCACACAACACCAAATCCTTAGGAGAGTCAAACCACATTCCATAATGGATTATAAAGATGAGCATACTGTATCTTATTGCAACATTAAAGATGGGGATATCGTTCATCTAGTTTTGGAATTGCCACCCGTGAGAATAACTGTTCGGAACTCTTGGAAGGATGATGAAGATATCTCACTTGATGTCCCACCGTCATCTACAGTTCTTGATTTTAGAAGGATGATTCACGACGAAATAGAAGGTTGTTTTCCGTCAGAATATCATATGATTTTCATGGGACATTTACTTGATGACAGTAAAGCACTGACACATTACAATGTTCAAGACGGAGGTTATGTAGTCTTAGTGAGAAAACTTCCTACTGACTCTAAAATCAAAATAACCTTTACCGACGAAGTTGTTGGTGGGGGTGTTTCCACTATGGACGTAGAGTTAGATTGGGATGTCAGTATCGTGTTGAAACATTATGCTATGTTTGTAAGAAACATTGACTTAGAACGGATTCAATTCTTCTATGAAGGCGTCGAAGTTTCGAAGAACAGCTCCATTTCATTGGGTGAGTTCGGATTGGACAATGGTGATACCATAGATGTTATTATCAAAGAGCATGCACAAATTAGAACTTCAAACATACCAAGCTTGACTATCAAGTTAGTAGCTCCTGGCCGAGGTGTTGAGCATGTTGTCAAGATTGGTAGAAACACAATCCTTTGACGCATTTTCGTCGCCTATGCAGAGATGCGCAACACACCTGTCGACTTCTTTACATTCCGATACAATGGGAATGTAATTCCCATGTGTGATGGTGCACAAGAAACTCCTATTTCTATCGGGATAAAGGAGAGGGAGACGATTACTTGTGAACTCACAACTTATGAAGTATCAAGGGATAAACAGTTTAAGCGGCTGACACATTGTCTTACCAGCCTAGGCCTTACTGACGCTCTGTCCTTCAAAGGATGTGTTAGCCTAGATGAGGAATTTGAAGTTATCAAAAAGGCATATTATAAGTGTGTTCGGATGTACCATCCTGTGAGTACTATATTGTTGTAACCAGTGTGTGTTATAATATGCAAGTATACCACTTAGCGCCTCTCACACCAACAATCTCCCCAGAATGAACATACTAGTGCTGAGCAGTTTCAACTATCTAAATACTTAGCGTGGGGAACAATTGTCGAATTAAACAGGAAAAACCTATTAACGAGTAGCTTATATGGGCATGTACTCACTTCGAAGGAGCCAACTATCTATACAAAAGTCGACCCCCGTACAGAGAGGAGCCATGTACCAAATCAAACAGTCATGCTACTGTTCAATGATGGGCTTGACAATAAAGGATATTACTTCCCACGGGATTTTAAGATGGTCGATGTTGTACTAACGTATGTCAGGCGCAACCAGCATATATCAACAGAAAGATTACAATTCACCACTAGAGGCAAAATTATCCCCATAAATTCCAACGTCACTATCGAAGATCTTCATTTGAGTGATCATGACGATATTCATGTGAGTTTTAGAGTCAAGAAGCAAGAAGTCTTGCTCGTGTTCAATAAAGAGAAAGATGGCTCTAAGGGAGTGTTTGTCGTTAGTAGGAAGGCCGCCATAAATGAAGTCTTCAAATCATATTCTGAATGTAAAGAAAATGCCCAAGGATATCATCAGTTTACATTCCTGGACTTACCTTTAGCCTCTGATAGTGAGGATACAATAGAAAGTCTGGGTAAGGTTCGAAATTACGACATTATCGTGGTTAAAACTTTCGAAGATATACTTATTAATGTCAAAGACGAATATAATGAGATCTTTCCCATACGTATCAAGAAGAGCACACTCATATCAACATTTATGTTAGAAGTGTCAAAGAGTACAAACATACCAGTTAAGCAAATGCGGTTTATATATAATGGTTTGGAACTCTCATCTGATAGTAATGACACAATGAAAGTTTTGGGTCTTAGACAAGATGATACAATATATATGGCGCATAAGACGGAAGGGATAGAGCTAACTGACAACTCAATCGAACTAATACATGTAAACGGATCGGCGGCAACAGAGAACCCATCATTCAAGCCTCATTTGCAAATTGTTGATGTTGTGAAATCAAAGCATTGCAAACATGACCATTGGAAGGTAGTATTTATGTGTGCGTGTGTCTCAACAGTCTAATATAAAGACTCACAAACTATTTCTCCTTACGTCTTGCCAAAAAAGTTTGTTTTGTCTGACGGTATCAATACCTTACATGGAGAGTGTGATGATATATTTGATGAAATATCCGTAGGCGATATCATTCGGGTAGATGGCTTTCTTGTTGTTGACTGTGACGTGTATAAGAGACGATCATGCAAGCTTACTATGGCCGAGCGTATTGCAGTTCAAGACGAAGTTATAGGCCAGCCATGTAATTTCTATTTCGAAACAACACATCTCCATCAAGGGTCAAATGCCTGCCATTATTGCAAGGAAATCAAAAGTGACGGTTTGAATAAGTCCTGCAATAAATGTTGGCTCGTCAGGTAAGTAAAAGCCTTTGTTGTTGCTGTTATATTCATATTCGACAACCTCATGAAATTCTCCATTCCTTAATGCTAAAAGCTATTGCTCCCGAGAATGTCAAGTCAAAGCTTGGAAAGAGAGTCATAAACAAGACTGTCATATATGCAGCAAATATTTTGCCTTTGCAAAGAATAACATGGACGATATGACACTTGGAGACATTGTTGAATTTTGGATGTCTCAAGATAGTCATGAGGTCAAGCCTCTTCGTCGTGACAATGCTGCCAGAATCTGTAACTCCCTCCTTTATCATTCATTTCTAAACAGGCAAGTTATGGGTAATACCAAGATGCTGAAGGCTCATGTACTCAACTCTGCATTCTTGAGACAGAGTTGCACATCTTCGATGAACGATATTGATATCGCTTTGAGAGATTTTGATGAAGATATCAAGGCAACTTTGAGTGATCATCAAAAGTTCAATGATTTTAAATACATTACGGCAGGCATCAAAGCCATAGAATCAAACAGTGCAATTGATAAGTACCTTGAACTAAATCATGCGGATGATGTAAACATTCTCGACTCTTCAATAGTGGAAGGCCAAGTCATGATAAAGTTTGGCTTAAAGGAGGAGGTTTCGAGTAAGGTATTCTACATTGAGCTATCCTCTGACCTTGGTGAACAAATACTTGGACCTATGTATGAGGAATTGGGAATAGATGGAGTACGATTTACATACGACGATAAGTTGCTGAGCCCAACAAGAAAGATATTTCCATGCGAGCTTGGTATGAGGAGCAGGGGAGAGTACACCATCAAGGTCGTTTCTTTAACAGAGAAAGAAGTCATTGCTCAAGATTGTATAGCTAGATTTGTGATGAATTGTTACAGGCGGAAACGAGTCAGGGCAATCCTTGCCCGTAACATTGTATCTGACTTTGTGTGGCGTTGTCACGAGAAGCACAAGGCAAAGGAAGTTATTTCTGCCTTTATTTGGCGCTGTCGTCAACAGCGGAAGGCTCGAACGGTTATCAGGAACTTGATCTGGCGTAACGTTGCACTGCAAAGACGACAGAGATGTAGGCATAGTGCAGTATCAATTCAAAAGCTTGTCCGTGGCGTAATAGATCGAGGTAGATACCTCGAGACACTGCAACCAAAGCTTGATGCCGTACGACACTTCTATCATATTTGGAAGAAGACAATTGAGCAAGTGCCTCCTTCAATTTCATCTTTGACAGGTTGGGGTATGGTCAGAGAGAGATTAGACCTCAAGCGAGTTGATCTATTGGACGAAGATGGTAACTTGGCTGACACAGACGAGAAGCTCAACCAAGCTCTTTCCATTGCCTTGAGTGAAGAGGATGAGTCAGAAGAGATTGAGGATGAAGAGGTTGACGAAGCTCTGGATAACTATTTGACTTTGGAAGAGAATCAAGTCAATGTACAAGAGAGTATGATAGACTGGACTCAGTTTCAAGTAAGTGTGCACATCTTGTGTTCATATCTTGCATTGGGCTCTAAGGTATCCTTTTTCTTGTGTATATGATACGTAGCCTAATATACTACATCTCACCTTCCTTCACACCCACAACATAAACAATAGGTAACGAGTCATGTGGTAAAGTTTATGAAGAATGGAGATGTCAAGTACAAGGAGATGTTTGTGAAGAAGATGAAACAGCTTGCCAAAGGTGAACGAAGTCACAAACTTCAGAAGCCCCTAAAAGGATGCGAGTCTATCATTTGTGAGTACAGGTGTCTTGATACCTTGCACAATGATTGTGTACAGTCTAATCTACTGGTTTGTATACTTACTTACTTCTCTCTATTCTAGATGAATCCTATTTGGAGAACAAAGGAGGAGGCTTCCGAATCCTCTGGACAGAGGAAGGTGACCGCATCGTCGTTTGGTTCATTGCCAAGCACAAAGTAGGTCTACAGTTTAGTATTGTTGTTACCGTGCTAATAAACATTTGTGTCTTATTGCCGTCTTCGTGCACTCCTACCAAACTCTTATCTATTACTCCTGCCTCTCGTCTCCACTTCTTCTGACACCTCTCCATCATTTAGAGTGTCTCACGACTTGCTAAACTCATCGATGATGCTAAGCATCGTACTGCTAGACAGCAAATGCCTCAGAGTCTCGTTGATGAGCTCAATGGTGATTCGTCCACCACTTGTGCCAAGAGAGAAGTACTACTTGATGCACTGGGCAATGTACCTCTGAAGCTATATGACGTCAATTTTGACAACATTGATGATATTGCTACATCATCTTGGACACCTCAGATGAGCTTGACAGACGAAGAACGTAAGGTAGTAGAAGCCAAGGGTACTGTACTACTTCTCGGTAGATCTGGCACGGGCAAGACAATCGTAAGTTCCATCATCTGTGTCTCAAACCAAAGTGTGCATAGGATGTGCGCACAATTTTTAAGGATATCATTTGGTATCCTTCTATTTTTTGTGCACAAGATGTGTGTTCATTTCTTTTAACGAGCTTGGGTTGCCTTACCATATTCAATACTAAACACCTCTATCTCATCTCATTCGTCTACCCACATACTATAACAAACAGTGTATATGCAACCGTATTGAGTATGACCGACAAAGGCTCAGTGAAAAGCCCAAATTCTCACAACTCTTCGTTTCTAGATCGGGCAGACTGTGTAGATATGTTGAGAAGGCTGTTGGTAGTAGTTCACAAAGCGACTTCTATACATTTGACAACCTGTTACATGAACTTGACATATCTCTATCTGAAGAAGAAGTGGAGACAAATGGCAATGCGAGACACTTCCATCCTCGACAACGGGTCAGCTTTGCTCAATTCAAACAGTTTTACAAAGAGCATTACACAAAGAAGAAGAAGACTGTCGCTCTTATTGTTTGGAAGTCAATACGAACATTCATTAAAGGGTCAATCGAGGCATATCAAAGCTCGTCTGGTGTCTTGTCGAGGGAGTACTTTGTGTCCGATAAGCTTGGTAAGACCCGGTGCAAGGTACCACTCGATCTTCGTGATTCTATATACGATATCTTTGTTCAATACCAAGCTTGGTTACAAGAACAACTGTTGTGGGACGATTGTGATCGTATACACTCCCTCTTACAGAAGATAAACGAGGCCAAGAACACTTGCTCACTGTCGTATGACAAGGTCAAATGGAGCAAAGTCTATGTCGATGTAAGCTGTGTCGTTTGTCTTTGTCTAATCAAACGCATCTCTCACCTTTGCCCACTCTCATACCCCAACCTTCTCTGAATCACATTCAGGAGGTACAAGACTACACCCAAGTAGAGATCCTCTTGTTCTTCTTTATTAGTGGAGTTGGATCTCTCTTCCTCGCAGGTGACCCTGCACAGTCTGTGGTACAAGGAACAGACTTTCGATTCGAAGAAGTTAGATCGGTAGGATATTATGTTGCTGGTAATCGACAGCACCTCATACCCGACAAGCCCAAGATTGTTAACATTAACTTTAGATCACATGCGGGTATACTCAATTGTGCTGGAGGGTTTCTGGATCTACTATTCGAGTACTTTCCTGGTAGCGCTAAGCAATTGAAGAAAGATTACGGTCTGTTCAAGGGTGCTCGACCGGGCGTCTTCCACCAAGTTCAAGTTGATCAGCTGTCAACACTACTTGAAACATCATTACAAGGATGTGTCATTCTGACTCACGACGAATCGGCATCTAACTGGCGAGATGAATTGAACCATCCACTAGTCTATGGTATTCGAGAGGCAAAGGGTTTGGAGTTCAAGTCATGTATCATCCTCAACTTCTTCTCAGATATACCACCAACATTACAGAAACCATGGCGTAACCTACTCTTAAACCGAGAAGGCTCAGACTTTGAGCTAAAGTATCCCTTAGTAGAAACACATCTCAAGTTGATCTATACTGCCACTACGCGTTGTATTGAGCAACTCTTCTTTGCCGAGACTTGTTCTTCCATTGCCGGAGATGCTGCAATAAGATGGCTGACAACAGCTAAACCATCTAATGATGATACTACACAAAATACAGAAGCCATAGCCACACACAATAACGTATCAGACTTAGAGAATATGATGATGACAAATGATGAGTGGTGCATTGCAGGCATAGATAACGCAGATCTAGCTTCATCTTCAGACATTGAATTAGAGCAAGCATTGAGCTATCTCAATCGAGCTCTATACTGCTTTGATAAGGCACAGAGCTCAGAGCTTTTGGGCAAAGCAAACACACACCTGCAAAGTATTCATTTGCGGTCCAAGGATATTACACAAGATGAGTCTTCGCCTGACAAATTGGAGACCACTGAAAGAGAGATTGCACAGCTGACACAATCATTACTCAAAGAAGATTTACTAACAGAGTGCATTAGACTATTGAATTATATCAACCCATATTTGTCTACATACTCACAGCAGAAGCTGGACGAAATGATCATTAAAAAAATACAACCATGAATATGAATATACAATTTTTGTTTATAAGATAACTTCCTTATTGATTTAACAGGTCAATTCATGACAAACAAGTGCAAATTCAATATTATTCAGCATATAAGAAACAAGTAGTTTGGATCGACTAAACACAGCATAACTTTAGTGGCCCCTCAAAATAATCTAGTATTATGTCATTACTAAAATACTTCTTCAAATATTTACTCTACCACACCATTTTTTGCAAATCTAAGTCAAGAAATCTCCCATCAAGTGGCTGTAAAAGTATGACAGAGGGCCTTACAATCATGCTGGTAGTGTTCATTACTTTGTTATACACCTATACAATGCCAATCAACCACTATTCTATCAAGCCTACATCTCTGAGGTGCCACTTGATGGCCAAATGTTGCATG
>Ga0214478_101666_pt1 | contig 10647 bp, 9 predicted proteins | sample M1_20Mar14CPVII9_2_FD_178001 | JGI IMG/M metagenome (GOLD analysis project Ga0214478, IMG submission 178001) | Marine eukaryotic communities from Monterey Bay, California, United States - M1_20Mar14CPVII9sort6BwellD7 | ecosystem: Environmental > Aquatic > Marine > Unclassified | place: USA...
CCTCATCAATTAAATCACGTGCATACTTCTTACTTTCTTCCAATCCTAATAACTTCACATATGTAGTTTTGTCTGTAGCCTCGTCTTTCCCGGCGGTCTTACCCAAATCTTCGGAGGAGGCTGTAACATCTAAAATATCATCAGCAACCTGGAATGCTAATCCAATATCCATTGCGAACTTTTCACATGCGGCTACTTCCTCTTCAGTTGCTCCACCCAATACCGCCCCGGAGGCAACAGCGACTTGTAATAATGTAGCAGTTTTATGAATATGAATCCATTTTAAATCATCAAGTGTGGTGCCTGGCTTGCCTTCGCATTCTAAATCCATAACCTGCCCGCCTGCTAATCCCTCGGCACCGACTGATTTACCTAAACGGGAAATAACATTAACAATTTTATCGGGTGATACTGATGATGGTGTGTGTTTCGCGACATGTTCGAAGGATGTTGATAGGAGTGAATCACCTGCTAGGATTGCTACATCTTCTCCGTAGATAACCTGTTATTGTATTATAGAGACAGGGGGGTGTATTAGATATAAATACATGAGATTATTAGAGGGACATAAGGTACTTTAACACTCTCAAATAATACATAATATCTCTACTAATACAATATTCCAATCAAAGCAAACACAAGACACACACAAAATAAGAGACACATCACATGTACAAAAATAAAAACTTACATGACAGGTAGGTTTACCCCTCCTCAAATCATCATTATCCATACTAGGTAAATCATCATGAATTAAACTCATTGTATGGATCATTTCTAAAGCGACGGCGGTAGGCATGGCAATATCTTGTGACCCGTCAGCGAACATTTCACATGCGGCAATGCAGAGTACTGGACGGATACGCTTGCCTCCTGCCATTAGTGAATAGGACATTGCCTCGCATATCTTTTATTTTGTTGTTTGGTTTTATTTGATGAAAAGGTTGGTGTATAAAGAATAGAATGGCACGTATATTGTCAGTGTTAAAGTTGTATAAAAGAAGAAGCATATCACATACACAGAAAGAAACACATAATCTATTACAATTCTACATCTCTCTACTCTTCTCTCACAAAATAAACATACCTTATCAGTCTGTGGAATCTTCGATTCAACACTAGCCTTTAATGCCTGTTCAATTGGTACAATTTTACTTGCTAAGTATTCATCTAAACTAAAATCTGTTGCTGTTGATTGGAATAAATTTGTTGTTTTTGTTGTTTTGATGGATGTTGGTGAGGAAGGAACGAAGGATGATGCAGTTTGTATTGATAATGCAAGTAATGCTGCGTTTATTAATGTTGTTGTGGTCATTATTTAAGTGGTTGTTTGTGTTGGTATATCGCTGTCTATTCCTAAGGTGTAGCATTATCAGTAGTACAAGTTGCACTCAGTGAGAAAAAGAGAAGTGGGAGGATACCGCTCCAAGTGGAAGATACAAAGTACGAGCTAATTGACAAATAATATCAAATCTATGTCATTTAATTTATAGTAACTCTTAAGTTGAAGTTCAAGTAGGAAGCCCTAATCGATTCCCCCGGTTTTCTTGCGGTTCTTCAATGAGAAAAATGACGATCTTTGCAAAGGAGATAAAAAGGAACTGTCAATGAGAGATAGTAGAGAGGAACAACTATATACCGCTAATATACGACATATAAAAGAGTACTGAAAGGTCCAATTGCAATACATAACCTGTTAGGGCTACTAACATAACAGAAAACACACTAGCATAATCTACATATCAAAACATACTCAATCATGTCAACAAACTTCTTTGGATTGAAAAAGTCCAAATCGGGTGGTGCATTAAATGCAATGGTAGATGACGGATTCGAATATTCATTAGGACCACCGGAATCTGGGTTTTCATTGTTCTTAGCCGAGAGGACTAAGAAGGTTCATTTCATTCGGCATGCTGAGGTACGTGCGTCTGTTTAGTTATGTTTAGATCGAGATTATTATATATGCACTCGTATTGACACATCTCATGTTCTCTCATGATACCAATGTGACATCTGCCAATTCACAACATATGTAATAAACAAACAAATATACAATAGGGATATCACAACGTAGCAACAAAAGAAACAGGATCAAACCACTGTCTAGTAATGCCATCAGACACTACCGAACTACCATCATCACACGCCCTATATGATTCTCGATTAACACCCAAGGGTATAGCACAATCCAAAGCATTAAGAGAACATTTAGCGAAACGACCTTCTGGTAGTAGATCATTTACAGCTTTTGATTTGGTGGTTGTTAGTCCATTAACACGGACGTGTGAAACGGCATTACATGTGTTTGGTCAACCTAGAGCTCCTGGTCAGCCTAGTTTCTTGTCTCGAGTGGTATGTATATTGTATGTGTGTACGGAAAGAACATAGAGAGTATATGTATGTATATATATGGATGAGGATTCATGAGTCTAACCTACTTCAATTGTATAGGATGCACCCGTAGATACACCAGAACACGCCGCAGGTGTTAAGATTGCTCCTCCTCGATTCTTAGTTAGAGAGGAATGTCGTGAACGTTGGGGTCACTACGTTTGTGACGGACGTCGGAGTATTGCTGAGATTGCTGCCGAGTAAGTTTCATTTGTGTGTATCATGTGTACATATCATATGCACATATCTTATGCACAAATTTAGATACTAATCTACAACTTTCCTTTCTCAAAGGTTCCCTAACTTCGACTTCTCAGAAATCGTACATAACGAAGACGTCTTCTACTCAAACGAACGTGAAACAGACGAACATTGCTGTGACCGTGCTGTTAAGTTCTTAGAATGGCTGAACAAACGTCCAGAGAAGTGTATCGCTGTCGTTACACACTCATCCTTCCTTCGGCATTTATTTGGTCAATTCGGAGAGAACTTACATAAAGATGATATGGATAATATGCAACGATTGGCAGGTAATTGTGAATTAAGATCGATTGTCTTGTGTTCTCATGGGAATAAGGATGGGAAGAACATAGATCCTTTAATGCCTCCGTCTACAGCACCTTCGACTGGTAAGTGTTATGCATGTATTAAATCTCTGTTTTGCAACCTCCCCCTCCCTTTTGTTTACTCAACACCTTCCCTCTTATGCTCATCTCTCATATACAAGTCCGAATGAAGACTATGATCAGTGGAGATCTACAGTCTACTTCAGAGGAGCTAGAAGGTGAGAAGGAGGATGAGATGTATGGACAAGAGGCTTTGGCACCTGTAAAAGGATCATAGATATTCTTGATAGAGCAAGAAGAAGTAGGTCAGTTGTAAGTGTAGGAGTAAGGTAGAGAAGTATTAGTATATTACAACTAGATTACGAGATACAGTAGTTCTATCTTTACAGCTACTTTACTTCTCAAAATTCCTCTGTGCCTGTGCATTACTTCTTCTCGTCAAAATTTATATGTACATTGCACCCCCTCCATCCATTTGATCAGAGGTAGTAGAGGATGGGGTATCGGTATGTGTAGGACGACGTGTAACTATGCATGCATCATAGCAATCAGTGCAGCTCTTCGTCGAGGCATATCAGATTCTTTCAAAGATACATCCGCCATTGCCTGAGGATCATCTATGCCAAGAGAACGTTGTCTATGTTGTTCCAAAAGTACTGCCGCATATATATCCTGCCTATGCTGTCTTGCACTATATCCTTCTCGACATCCATGTACACGAAAACAGTCCTCTAATCCCAAAAAGTAGACTGAATCTTGACATGTGAGCTCGTTAATTGTGGCTGTTGTTAATAAGTGATGCATATCATATGAGTATTGCAACTTGAAGAGCTCTATGTCAGTCTGTGAATACCAGAGCTTGGCTATAACTTTTGGTGTGTATGATATGTTATCAAGGATGACCATTTGGCTATATTTGGAGAAGGACACTCTCTTTGTCATCTTCGTGATCTTCGCCGAGCAGTTGTTGGTGTTGTTGCTGTTATTGTTGCTCATGTCTTCAGGTGTTGTTGCTATGTTGTTGCTCATGTCAATGTCAAAGCTACTAGCCACCAAAACTGAGACGGTAGTAGTACTACTCTTCATTCTAATGTATAAGTGCATGTAAATGTATGTAATGTTGTATGTTAATCGGGTTGCCGGCGAGGTTTCTTTTTTTCAGTAAAAAGAAACCTCTGTGCAGGATAGGCTTTATTGCTAGTGCCGGCAACCTCTAGTGCCCTTTCGTTTGAGACATATCATGCCTCAATATGTGATGTCTTAGCTCAATAATCCAAATAAATAACGCCGAAAATAACGCCGATGAGGAATAGAGGACTCACAAAGATACTTTTGTGAGACACGAACAAACGGTTCATAGTCGTTCATACAGGTCTAGCTACGATCAAACTACTGCCTCTTCATTGCTCTCTTGGCATCTCGTGAAGTAGCAAAAACAAGCATCCTGCTCTCTAATACTTAGTAAATTTTCTCCGTCAACCAAAGATTTGCAATACAATATGGGCAACTCAATAGAGATATCCGATTGTTGATTGATTGATATGCTAGCTTTACGACTTCAGAAGTCAATTTCTATATAAATAGTAATCTATTTCCTATCCACCCTCTGGATGCGTATTAATGCTGCCGTCTCTCTCGTATATGATTATCAACCTACAGATGAACAAGTCATTGTCTGGTGGTAACATAAAGATGTAAGTTATGATACCGCGATTGAATGGGTGTGCTTCAAGAGTAGTTCTCCAAGGGAAGATTCAGCATACCAAAGCCTCCCATCTACTCTCCTATCTCTTTTCAGCCTTATACTATTTCAGCTCGGTTATTAGTAGTATTTCAAGAGACCAACCCCAAGATTCTGGCCTTAGCGTGTTGCGGATTTGTTCTTTGCCTGTATCGTATATCTTTTGGACCCTCACCGTTCCATGTATTGGGAAATATCTCCACAAGAATCAAAGTCGTATCAGTATCATCAAGGTAGATCAAGGTCAAGGTCAAGACGATCTTGAGCTCATCAATATCAAAGCAATCAATCATCGTCGTCCTGTCAATGTAGTATATAACAATGCACATAGAATAGAGATATTTAACTCTAATTAACATATTAGTTTACATTACTAGCTCATGGTTATAAAAAGTCTGAATAACCAAAAAGCAAAGGAGAGGGTATTAGAACTCTCCTTTAGTTCTACGTATACGATGAAATGCCATTTCCCAACATGAGACCTTCTTCTCTCGATTGACAGATAGTGACTGTGGTAGGATGAACAATCTTGGTGTTCGTCGTCCGTCAACTGAATCATCAACTTCTTCTTCATGATCAGTTCCACTCCTTAGACTTGTGGATAGAGTTTGCTTTGCACCTAGCTCGTTGGAATCCTTTTGTCTATTAGAAGCAGCTTCTTTCTCTTGTTCACCATATACTAAGTTGCCATTATCATCTACCCATCCCAAAAGGACGGCCTTGCCATTCTCACTTGAGTTCTTCTTCTTGAGGTTTCTATTGTTGTTCTGCTCAGAGGCATCAAAACTAGTGGGGAAGGGAGCAACAGTACTTGGAGTATCCTCTTCCTTCTTGTTGGTAGTACTTGTGGCCGTAGCTAGATCCTTGTCATTTAGTAGGGACGGTGTTGCTCCACGTATCTGTTGGTGAAAAGTCTCCTCATCAACATCAACTGATGGCATTATCTTCGGGAGCTTATCCAATGCCAATAATGACTCTTGTTTCATGGCCGAGATGTCCACTTCATCCGTACTCAGTAATAAAGGTTGATCCATATCAACATTTGAACTCTCATCCTCAGCTGACATTGACATTATCAATACAGGCGGCTCGGATGATGGATCTACTCGACGTTTCACCAGGGGTGAGGAGGGTATTCTCGGGGCAACATTCACATTATGATGAGCTCTACTATCAACAGACCGACCTCGTTTCGGACTACGTTGTGGTCTAGGTGATATTGGCTCTGGACTGAATGGCTGTTCAGTCGAGTCCGGAGGAGGTGGTTCAATTGATCTAAACTTGCTCGGAGGAGTAGATTTACTCCTCACTCGTTGTGGTGATGAGAATGACGAACTAGACTTGAATGGATCGGAGAATTCAGAGGAATCAAATGTAGTTTCCAACGACGCCGTTATTGGTGTTGTTGGTGAAGACAACTTGATGGGGGAGAATGCCGAACTACTACCAGATGTTATGTTTGGCCGTTTAGCTGCTACTGCTCCTCCCCGTGCCTTGGCCCATCTTGATCTTGGTGTCATACTCGAGGATCTAGGTGGAGATAGAGGAGCTATTGGCTTGTTTTCAGCAGCAGCAGCAGCAGCAGCTTCTTCTTCTTGGGTACTTGATTTGGGATTAACCTTGTCTTGCTTCTCTTGTTCATACATGTGCTTGAGTTCTTCTTGATCTTGACCAAGAATGACACGTTCAATATTCTTCTCCAACGTATCATGTTGTCGAGGTGACCTTAGCGGTGACACCTCCTCTTTAGGTGAAAGTTGACAAGCAATCACCTTCTCTACCAAATCATTCTCCGGTTCATCCTCAGCTTCGTCTTCACTAGATTCTTTACCTCCCCATGAACGAACTTCTGATTCATCTTCCTTCGAGGATATACTAGTATCATCATCACAAAGTGGATCACACAATGTACTATCACCATCATCATTACCCTCACTCTTCTTCCTTCTCATATAATTACTTAATATATTACCCATACATGACAAGTCACCTGTATATTTATAACTACCCTCATCTTCCTGTGGATCGGCATCTAAATCAGATACATTATCATCATTTAAATCTATTACAAGTTCTTGGCCGACTAATGCTTCTAATCCAGTCTTCTTCTTCATGGAACGGACCAAGTCTTCCCAATTCATACCGGATGGGTTGGTTAGGAAGGCGTTTAATGCTACCTTATCTTTCTCGGGGTTGATTTCATTACCAAACTTGTCTAATTTTATTTCTTCAGCTGGTTGTTGTTGGACATTATTTGATGATGGTGGCGGCGGTGTTTGTTCTGTAATAATCTCAGAAGATCCTTGACATACCGCCCCATCAGTTGGTTGACGTTCATTCGGACTTGAAATGTCACTACCCTTCTTTATTATCAATGGAGCAGCCCGTGGTGGTAAATTAGTACTTGCCATATTTGCATTATTATTTGAAATATACAAAGCATTCTCCCTCTGTTCAACATCCAATTTATTCTTCAACTTATTTAATATATGTATCATTTCAATCGAGACATGATTTGTATTTGAATCGTCTATTAATACTTTGCAACGTAGTGTTGGATGACTTGTTGATTGACAAATATCACATTTCAATTGATTTTGTTCGGATGATGATATGTTTAACGATTGGACTGTTGACTGATCTGATAAGAGGAGGGACATTACCTCATTTTGTAAGGATGTAAATTCCCCGTGGATTGTATTGCATGCTTGCAGCTTTTCAGTTAGGCCTGTTGATGGAGAAGATAATAAGGTGTTGTTGTTCCCCACCGGTTGTGTGTCACCGCCGGGTATTATATCCTGAGACGAGGGTTCACCCTCACTTAAGGCCGAGGGTATTATATCTAAACTACTCTTCCCCTTATTTAAGTCTGAGGGTATCACATCCAAATCCGGCGGCACCGGCGGAGTCTGCTCTTCTTCTTCTATATGATGTTCTTCTTCTTCACCATCTTCTGCATCAGTGGCAATACTACCAATATCACTCGTAGCCACACTACTACTAGTTGACTCATTACTCTGTATCGGACTTTCAGGAATTTTGAATTTACTCAATATACCACCAGAAGTTTCATCAAATTCTCTTGCCAAATCCCCCTTCTTCTTTCTATTAGTACCCTCTTTATCACGTGACTTTTTCTTACGTGCCAAATCTCTTCGTCGGCCATGTGTACGTGGATAATGACTACCAGATGCAGTAGTAGATGCCGTGGTAGTTTCATATGGTGAATCTGATTCACCATATCGTTGCTCGGTATGGGAATATAAATTGGATTTATAACTATCATTTGATATAATACTTTTGCTTTTCGTTCCTGGTACATATCGTCTTTTACTTTTCCTCCCGTCCCCTACTGCTACTCTACCACTTCGGGCATTATTAACTTTGGTAACTAAATTAGATTGCTGTTCGGCGAATTGTTGTAATCCCGTTCGTAATTTGGATGGTTTAGTAGTAGTAGTACTTAAGGATTTAGTTGGAGGTGAATTTGTTACGATGGTATGTTCCCATGCACTTTTTAAATCCTAAGGGTAGGAAAGAAAAGAGAGATTTTAGTTATAAATATGATACGAATGATAAGTTTTTTGCCAATACACGTCCTCTCTCGAAACAAAGAGCCGCATATATGCTCCCTGCCGTTCCTCGTTTCTCTTTAGACTTATCCTGGACCTTCAAACCGCAACCGCATCTCTAGCCCCCCATACTCCGCACAGCCTTTGCCTTCCATAAGCAGGCTCAAAAACTCCTTTAAAACTCCTGCCTTAAATCTCTACCTTAAGCCACCTAAAAGACCCGCGGCATAACACCACAATAAAACCCGTGGTCAAAAAAGCAAAACGTATAGCAATATAGAGTACGAGACGTACCTGGAATGAACTATGAGTAGTACAACTACTTTTTGAACTTAGTGATGATTCATCTATTTCTGGCCTTAATAACTGTTCTTCTAGTGGCCTGTTGTTATAATAGTTTGGTGTATTGTTCATAAAGGTTACGGTGTTGTCATTTGAGTTGTTAAAATAGTTTGGTTTATTATTCATAAAGTTTACAGTGTTGTTATTGGGAGAGTTGAGATAGTTTGAAGTAGTATTCGATGTTTTGATTGTAATTTGTGTATGTATTGATGGTGTCGTAGATTGTATACCAATTGATCGTTGTTGATAAGTAGCAGACGTGCAGTTATATTTATCAGTATATCGAGCAGCAGTAGCAGTAGTGCGGCGGTATTGTTTATCATGTTGAGATAATGAATTCGATGATAAATAATTTGCATTTTGATATGGCGTTGTTGGATAATTTACAGTTTTTGTTTCATTATTGTTAGTTGTAGTTGTGGAAAGGAGAAAGGGTAGATAGGAGTATAATAAATCATAGTATGACATTATTATTGAGATTAATATTATGAGAATAGAGAGTAAGTGAGTAAGTGGGTAATAAACAATAGTGACGTAAATAGAGAGGCTCCAGGAGATACAGTGCATTAAGTATAAGAACGTACCGATTGAGCATATCAAGTTGAGACAACGACGACATATCTGACGTATTGGTTTATATACTTTTCTTTGTTTTAATTCATGGGTAGGAGTATGTAGATTTTTATGTGTTCATGTGCTTTTCTCGTTTTTGTGTTGTGGTGTTGTACCTTGGAAACAATAATAGATATGCTCTCGCCGTCAGCAGATCAAACACCAATAAACAGCAGTTATTCTTCGTAGTAGAGTGATATCTCGATAGCAGTTGTTGTGTAGGTGGCGTCTAATAAAGAGCAGCGTAATAGGGCTGTTGTTTATTTAGACCGAGCAAATATTTAGCTTGCCCGCCCGCGGGCTCGTTCGTGAGCGCGCTGGACATTTTCTGTAGTTTCTCCCAAAGACTAGCATCAGCAGGATAGAGCGCAGAGGAGAAGGAAGTAGAGAAGCTGGCGGCAGAATACATACCTATCATCAATGATATGTATGGTGGTGTAACACTGCCTTTAAATAGAGTATGATAGTGTCTGCTACAAAGATCCTTGGTGATGGTATCCTACTTATCCCCGCCCCTCTCTTTCCCTCTTGTGTGTAAGTGTAGCCTCTCACATAGATATCACCAGCTATCATATGTTGTACATATTCTCTAGACTTCTACCTTTATGTATATATTGTCTGCTGTTGCCTAAGCCGAAGCCAGTCAAAGTCGAAGTAGTCTAAAAATAGTGAAGGATACCCTCCCAACAATAACAATGAGAAAGTGAGATCACACAAGTCCCCCTCACATAAACGGCTAAGCTCTATTTGTAAGACTCATAGACACATACTTTAAGGGAGTAGCAATGTTGTGCGTGTGTAAAGTGTAAAGGTTAGGGCTTCAGAGGAATGTCTGAATGTCTGAAAAGACTGCATGGAGGCTGAATAAAAAATGGCTGAGCAGTATTTCTAGGATACCAATTTGCTAGCGATCGTGACTCCTCATTTTTCGGACCCGATTTGATGATTACGCTAGATAGCATACACAAACTATACTCTCCTACTACTACAAGGAATAGTAGCGTTACTAGCAACATGACTGCCAGTTCCACCGCCGTCGACGATCCAGAGCATGCTCCATCAACTCCGCCACGATCGACAAAGCCATCAATTGCAATAAACATCAAGAACAATCCATCAACTTCAACCCAGCCCTCTTCTACTACAACAACAACAACAACAACAACAGAAGAAGAACAATCCCATCAAGATAAAAAAGTATGCTACCTCCGCTTTGCAGTAATATTAGTATTAATAACAGCAACAACAGTAGTAGCAACACTCGTCGGTCTATTAATAGTTAAACAAGAAGAACATGAATTTGAATTGCAATATTATGATGCTGTGTCTAAAGTTGCTAATGCATTTCAAGACCGGATTAATATTAAACATTCTGTTGCCAAGACTTTTAGTGCAATGATAACTTCAAGATATGGTAATG
>Ga0214478_101673_pt1 | contig 10620 bp, 6 predicted proteins | sample M1_20Mar14CPVII9_2_FD_178001 | JGI IMG/M metagenome (GOLD analysis project Ga0214478, IMG submission 178001) | Marine eukaryotic communities from Monterey Bay, California, United States - M1_20Mar14CPVII9sort6BwellD7 | ecosystem: Environmental > Aquatic > Marine > Unclassified | place: USA...
GGATTGCACTCTAGTTGAAAATTATAAAGATACTCCCATTATTCCACAAAGATATCTCATTGCATCATGGCATATGGACGAAAGTGGTGTACTTGTTAGTGATCTTAGTGGTATGTGTTTGACGTGGGATATGAATAATAACAATCGTGCATATCAGGAAGAATGTGATGAGCAGTATGCCCTTATCTATGATAATGGTTTAATGAAAGTTAAGCATAATACCAATTTATGCATTGTGCCTAACCTTGACGACGGTAACTATAAAGGAACAGATGGAGTAGGTCTCAAAGTTGACGATTGCAAAAATATGCAAGGATCATATTGGGGGTAAGTTTTTTTCGATATCATATGTGTCATATACATATGTGCATATCATATGTGCATATCATATGTTCATATCTCTCAAACTGCTTACCTAATACTGCCGCCACTTTATACTTACTCAATTGCATAATCACAGGTACGATAAGAACCCTGTAGTGGTATATCCAACACCAACACAGGAATTTTGGCCCATCGGCACTGACCCTGATTATTGGCAAGACGAAAAGAGTACATGGTATCAGACATACATTACTATCAATGAGGGAACCTTCAAAGGTCGAACACGTGAGTCTGCAATGTACAAATCGGTGGTTACTTATCATCCCGGGCTAGACCCAAATAGCCAAGAGTACAAGGATATGATGGAAGTGATGAACGAATGGAAATACTACAGTAACTCCTTCACAACATTTAGCTACGACTACAAGACAGATGTGACGATTAAAGTTCTAAAGCTACAGGGAGCTAAACCCTACAATAATGTGGTGATTAGACCTTCGGGAATTGCAAATATCATTGCCAAGGATTCAGACAGTGTCAGCTTTAAGTTGAATCCCAATTGGGGTGGTATTAAGAAGTTATCCGTAGAGTTTGATGATGAGTATAACAATGCTTGTTTATTATTCGTGGATGATCTTGAAGATGATAATTATAACTTTCATCCTAGTATGTTTTCACCGAATGTGCATTATTATGGTGTTGGATATCATACCGTCTATCAAGAGCTCAAAGGTGGGGATGAGGTATATGTTGCCGGAGGAGCGTTCTTATTGCACAAACCTGGATTAAAAACACCAATTTTCTACACAGGGACCAGTTATGTTGATGGCATCCACATTGGTGGGAGAGGTATAGTTTCTGGTAAACAGAGCGATATCTATATTTACCCCATCCAGCTCTGTGGAGTAAGTAGAGAGGGGTCTTCTTCTTTGCTGTTTCTCAGTCATATATTCCCAGACCTTACTTACACTCATTTTCTCCTCTTTTAGCTTAATATCTATGTCACAGGCATCACAATAGCCAACTCTTTTAGACAATCAAATCTGGGTGTTAATGAAGTAAGTTTATCAATCACTTGTTGTTAATGCATGTTCTACATAATCTCCCTCACTACATTGTATTCACCGCTCAGGCTTGGTACTGCAATGAGATATCTTTGTGGAATAATGGGAGTATCTTTATAATTTTCAACTAGAGTGCAATCCCATCCATCGATTGTACCACCTTCTTTTCTTGCGCAATTATTAGCAGATTCGCTGACACAAGCTGGATTAGTTTTATCACAACAGTACATGTGTGGATTATTTTCAAGACAGAGGAGCTTTCCAGTGTATCCTGGTACATTATTCAATGTAAATCTTCCTGATGCAATGTACGACGAGGACATTATAGAACTAGGTATTGTGCCCGTCAATGCATTCTCATTAAACACTAACTTATCCATATGGTACGATAGTAGTAGTACTTTCTCTTTCTATCTTTTGTTGTAAGCTGAGATTTGAGATTCTATATGATGGTGGGTGAGAATGAGGGTGGTTATTACAACGCTAATACGCGACCACCATCGTTCATTGCAAAACAATGGGAGGTGAGACACATTTGAGCTTACGCGTTCATCGTACCTAGACACCATCAAACTTTCAGTCGAACTTCATTTTTATTTCTCATTATCGCTAAACAGTGTTATGGGTTCGTACCTGTCCCAGTTAGTTACAAAGACACCCTATTATATGAAACCAACTGTAAAAATCACTTACATTATGTTGGCGGCGGTGATATAATAATATGTACTGTAATAAATAACCAATAAGTATATATCATGCAACGATCGTCAACACGACGATCAAACAATAAAGGAGGCGATGCTTCAGTCGCCTCGTCAACATCCTCCTCAATATCTTCAAAAAGTACTACCTCTTCTCGACAACATAAACGTGGTTCATTCGCAAATCCAACATCTTCATCATTATCACACGGTGGTCCTAACTCCTCAGCACCACCTGCTGCAGCTGCAGCTAGTAGAGCTAATAATAGTACTACTGCACGATTTTTAGCTAGTTTACCCACTACCAAAACTACCACAACTAATAATAATATTGGAGAGGGTATCAAAGAAAATTTACTAAACATGACACCAACTAAATCCAAACCATCTCTTTCTTCTATTAATACTAACAATAATGAAGAAGTATCACCACCACAGATATTAAGTCCAACACCATATTGGAAAGTATTGGAAGAACGTAGTCAGTCTCAATCTGGTAAGAAAACATCACCACGGACTACACGTAGTGCTACTAAGAAGAAGTTAGCTGCCCAGTTAGAGGAACAGTCTGCCAATGATGGTGGATTAAATAGTGGATTAAACGGTGGATTAAATAGTGGATTAAATAATAATAGGAGGGGATTGTTTGACAAAGGTATACAAGAATTAAACGAATTAGAATCTGAAGAAGAAGAATCAAATAGTGATAGTTCACCACCTAAGGGTATTGTAATGGTTGGTGGTGTTGCTAATCAATCTGTTGCCAGTGGTTATGCCCAGGGTAGTGGTGCCAATGGCAGTTTAGGAAGTGGCGGTAGTTCAATGGGTGGTAGTGGAGGTAGCAACACAGGAAGAGAGGGTGGATTACAACTACACTTCTCACCACCCGATAAGCAATTTCATCAACAATCTATACGTAATGCAAAGCGTCGTCATGATGCTACTATTGAAAAAGAACGAATTAGATTAGAAAAGGCAAGAGAAGTTGCTACTAGTCGAAGTAGTAGTTTGGGTAATAATAGTTTAACTGGATTGGGAGGTGGATTGGGTGGTGCTGGTGGTAGTAGACGTACCTCCAAAAGAGTAAAACGTACCCACTCTAAAGATTCTAAACTACCTCCCGTTCAACCACAGGGACCAACTACAGAAGAAATGCGTACAATAATGGCACAATCATTACAACAACATAATTCATCAAGAATTGAAGAATTAATTACAAAGTGTGCAAGTAGTGAAAGGGATACATTACATTATAAGAGTAGGTATGAGGAGTTATTGATCAAGTATAATTTGTTGGAGAATGAATTAAAGAAGAAGAAAGAGATGGAAGAGGAAGGGAGTAGTAATAGTAAGAGTGTGGAGAGTGAATTACAGGTAAAATGTATTGAACAGATTGGTATTATTCATGGGTTGGAGGGTAAGATTACTATATTGGAGAATGATAAGAAGGATAGTAATGATAAGTACAAGGTTGAATTGGAGAAGTTACATGTTGATAAACAAAAGGTGAAAGATAGTTTGGCACAACTCAAGGAAGAGCATGTCAAGGAGTTACATCAAGTCAAGGATGGTGCATCAAAGTTATTAACTCAAACTATTGAAAACAAGGATCAACAATATAATAATCTCAAGGAGGAATTAAATAATACCCAAACCAAGTTGACAGAGGTATTATCAACCAAGGAGGATGAATTACAAACTACTTTTACAACCTTGAATGATGAAATTAAGGTACAAAAGGATATGAATGCAGAACAACAAGGTACCATTACAGTACTTGAATCAAATGTGGCAGAACATGTTGCTACTATCACCAATTTGAATGATACTATATCTCAATTGGAAGAGAAGTTGGTATCCATTGAGGATGAATTGTCATCTACAAAACGTACAATGGAGGGAATGTCATCACCTAACTCACGTAATGCATTAGAGGAGGGATATAGTCGTGAAGTGAAAGAGTTGAAGGGTCAATTACATGAGATGAAGGAGGCGAAACAACTTCTTGAACGCGAGCTGCGCGCTATCAAGGCTCAAAAGAATGAACTTCAATCTCAGTTGGATAGTCAAGTGGAAGAAGCTAATGTAGTATCGGCCAATCTCAAGTCTACCAATGTTGACTTAACAAATCAAGTCGAGTCAATCAATATCAAGTATCAAGAGAATGAACGTCAACTGGAAGAGATAGCTATGGAGAATGAACAGCTAACGACCAAGCTCGGTATGTTGGAGGATGATATGAAGCAACAAGTTCAAGATGGTAAGATTCGTGATGAGGAGTTACAAACTACATTGACATCCGTCACGGCTCAACGAGATTCACTCAACGAAGAGTTATCCCAAGCTCAAGCTGATATTACCAGTGTACAAGATGAACTAATCAAGGTACAAGATGAATTATCAACATCCAAATCCCTATCATCAACACTCCAGGCTGACAAATCAAAGTCCGAAGCAAAACTAACTGAATTATCAAGTCAATTACAAACACTAACCAATCATTTAGAATCAGCCCAATTAACAATATCAAGTCTTGAAACTAAATTACAATCCAAATCAAATTACTGTGAACAATTTGAGGTAATTGAACGTCGATTAATACAAGAGAAGTTTGTATTGAATGAAATTCGAAGAGATTTACATAATCGTGTTATACAATTGAGTGGTAATATACGTGTCTTTGTGAGGGTACGGCCGATGATTGAGAGTGAACGGTTGTTGCAGCAACAACAACCTCAACAACAACGGTATAACTATTCGTCAAATCGTCCATCGTCTCGTGGTTCAATGGCTGGTAGTAGTAGGCCATCATCACGTGGATCAATGTCGGCATCATCATCATCTCGATCACTTACTCAGTCTCAAGGTGGTGGAGAGGTTGAATGTCCTTTCCACTTTCCATCCATTACCGATCGTAAAACTTCATCACCGTCAAGCCTTGGGGCAGGTGATGCCAAGTCCTCGCCAAACTACACTTCCTTCAATGATCTAACCAAGCAAACTATTGAACTAACCGAACCATACAAGGATCGTGGTGGTCTCAATCCACGACGTAAGAAGTGGAAGTATGGATTTGATCGAGTGTTTAATCCAGAGAATGGACAAGAGGACGTATGGGAGGGTGCCGAGCCGTTAGTTCAAAGTTGTGTTGATGGGAAACATGTTTGTATGTTTGCCTATGGTCAAACTTCAAGTGGCAAGGTAAGCTCATTGTATGCGCTTATTTGTGTGCATATGATATGTCTTCTCCACTTGAACTAACAAATTACCTCTACTTCCCACTACATTTTCCATCTTCACGAACACCTCAGACCCATACCATGATTGGAGATGCACAGAATCGTGGTCTCATCCCTCGTGCTGTTGAAAAGCTCTTCTCTGCCAAGCGTGAATTTGAACAGAGTCAGGGAGTTGATAATGTGTCGGTGTCCATCCGAGTTGAGCTGTTGGAGATTTACAATGAAGAGGTTCGTGACTTGCTCGATGACAATGCAGATCCAGATGGACAGCTAATCAAGCTCAAGTTGTCCAGTAATGAGGCAGTGGGTAACGTCAAGGTCAATGCCCAGAACGAAAAGGAGGTGGCAGGCATCCTTCAGCTTGCCCAAGAACGTCGTTGTGTAAAAGCTACCAAGTCCAACGCCGAGTCCTCTCGTTCCCATTTACTCTTTACAATTCATTTCGATGTGTCGTCGACCACTGATATTAGTAGTAGTATCAACAGGAGTGGTTGTCTTCACATTATTGACCTTGCTGGGTCTGAGCGTCTTGACAAGAGCGGATCACATGGGGCGTTGCTTACTGAAGCTAAGCATATCAATACCTCCCTATCGGCACTGGCACTTGTAATTGAAAAGCTCCAAGCCAAGAAGTCTGAGTCTGAACACATTCCATTCCGTGACTCTAAATTGACATACCTCTTGCGTAATTCCCTTGGCGGGGATGCCAAGACATTGGCAATTGTATGCTGTAGTCCACATCAGGCTCATTTCAATGAGAGTCTCAACTCTATTAGGTTTGCAGCCAAGGCAAGTAAGGTTGAATTGAAGGATGGAAATAAAGTTGATGTTTAAGAAGTGTGTTGTTTCCTGCAGTGGCATGTGTTGCTTCCCTATGAACTAGGAATGTATGTGTATTGAATAGCTAAATACTAAAGGAATGAATGTTTAGTATATGCATATGTCAATCAAGTACGATACCCCTCATCAATAAATGAAGTGTCTTTCTATCTTTGATGGAAAGTATCTCGTGGAAAATTTGGCATCGTCCGAGTATCTTTCACCTCAAAACCCTGTGGCTCATCAACCATTACAAACTAAACAATACAAAGGCCAACATCAACATATCAATATCATGACGAGTACCCCTCCTTTAGACGATTGGGAGTCTGTAGGAAATGAGGAGCACCTAGATGTTAAGGAGTTGAAGTCACAGATCTATGATCTCAAGCAGAAGCTTACCTGGCAGATGCTCGAGAATCAACACTTATCAAAGACAAGAAGGATATCCAATCTGAGCTTGATGATACACAGAAGAAAGTATCAGTACTAGAAGAGATGAACAGCAAGCAGAAACTGCAACTCTTGTCAGCTGATGTAGGGGAGAAGAATCTTGTCTTGTTGAAAGAAGAGATTGAAAGATCTGGTCAGATGAAAGTTGAAACGATGAAAATGAAACAAACAATCAAGGAGCAGGAGAGCTTGGAAGGGATGCTCAATGCAAAGACAAAGGAGTTGGCCCAAGTAAAGAAACAGCTAAGCCTGGTACGTCACATTGCAGTGCCTAGTACAAGCGGCATAACAAACAGGTCGAGACTAGAATCTATTCAAAAGACTGTGATTGAAGCCACTAAGTAGGAGTTAGATGGGTCTACTTCAGGTTATCTTATACTTATATTTATTGAACTACTCATATCATATGTCCGATAAAAGAACTTCTTCCTCATCGTTACTTACCATTATTTCATAGATAGACCATCACAACATAATACCTACCCTTGTGCTTCTAGAACAGTTCACCCCAATCTTTACCTACTTTCTGTCGTTTAGCACTTGGTGGTGAAGATACTGCCGCCGGGTTGCCATCCACTACGAATGATTCAAGATTGTTCAACTGCAACGCTAAATCTGCTGGGAAAGTTTCCAGTTGATTGTATGATACTTCAATAACTCGGAGCTTACTGCACTGGCTCAACTGTTGAGGGAATATCTTGAGTTTATTGTATGAAAGATTGACAACCTCAAGCTGTACCATACAACATATTGAATCTGGAAGCTCAGACAGTAGATTGTTTGCCAAGTTGAGAGACTTGTTTTGTGTATTGCCATTGTGTTGAGACAAAGGAAGCGCTAAGAGGACAAACAAGTTGGAACGTGAATGAAAAGGCACAAATCAACTCACCTTGAGATTGCTCAAGTAATACCCAATCGACAGGGGAAGCCTTGTTAGTCCACACTTGTCTAGGGTTAAAGATGTTAGAGACTTCTTGAGGAGTAGCAGACTGTCAGGAAATACCGATTCTCTACTTCCTCTTATACCTTCCAGCTCCTCAGGGTATGGATCTGATAGACTAAACTCTAATAATGGTGGAGATTGTTCACTATCACTACTTTCGTGGTGAGTAAAGATTTCACTAGCTACCTTCTCCCACTCTGTACAGTGATTCTTATTGAAACACGGTGAAATGATATTCATATGTAAATCACCCCGTAGTTTTACACCCCAAAGGAAGACGCCACTCTCGACTATATGATGTGCCAATTCATGATGAGACTTTGTAATCTGATCAGGCAATGACTTGGGCACAATATCACTAGTGTCTAGAGGTGCAGAATACAACGGGCATAGTGATCGAAGCTGTACAAGTTGAGACCACATCAAATCAGACAAGGCATATAACGAAGGCTGCTCTTCTACCTCTTTGTTTAGTACATGCTCAAGTCTAACATGTGCCTTGTCAAATGATCCGAGGGCAACTGAAATCGTTGTTGATAGGGCGTATAGAAGGGCCAATAAAGGCTCCACTAGTTGACTACTACGGCGACTTCTACCGAATCGATTCAGATCCTTGATAATTCCAACAATGAAGTTTTCCAGAGTTGATAAGTTGGCACGAGCTCGAGCATCAAACTTGGAAGACGTTTTCTTACCACTATCCGAAGAGGCTACCATGTCAGCCACACATGAGAATATAATGGGTCCGATCAAGACAATAGCGACCACATCAGGCTGGAGCCATCTTGTACAGGTCGATGTTAATGATGCTTGAAGTAACGGTTGTAAGGAAGTCCAAACAGGTTCCAGCACATGAAGATAAGAAACAAACCCCAGCTCCTTTGATGCATTATGAACAATATTATTCCCTAGATATTTGCCAATACACACAGACCGTAATAGGAAGAGAAACTGATCATCTGTTCCAATCTGAGAGAACGGTACAATGATAAACTTCTCAATTATATGTTTCAGCGTCGTGGTAAAACTAGCCCAATCATCGCCACCGTTGGACTTGTCGTTATTTGCTGACGGTAGATGTGACACGAGGTTTTGCCTCAACCTCTCTGGGAATAGATTATTCTTGGAATAGTTTCCAACATCATGAAGCTTGAGCATCTGATCGACCAATAATTGGTTGAGACAAGGTGCATCAATATTACCAAGTAGAGAGTCGTAGTTTGTACGCAAATACTCAGAAAGAACAAGAAGTTGTACTTGAACTTGAAAGAAAGTATAGGCAGAATGTTGAGACTGAATCAGTGACTTGACTGTATGATATGCCCTCCAATAGGGACGGCATATCAATGGATGCGTATCGATTCGTATCTCAATACTACTCATTGCTGCTAGGGAAAATGAGAGACGGCCCATATGAACAAGAACACGTGATAGATCGATCAACCTTGAGAATAGTAGTATATCATTCACTTGTTCTTGTGCTGGTGTGAGTTCATCTGATGGAGTAGGCATGATACACCCGAGAGAGTGGCCTGATCCTTCGTCATTTGTAAGATATTGAAATCCAAATGATAGTAGTAAACTATGGAAGTTATCTTTGTCTTGACATTCTTCAATAGCATCTTCTGGTATCGAGAAGGAATTAATCTGTTGCCACCAAAAGGTGCCATTAAAGATTGTTCTCTTCTTGGGACTCTTGTGGCTGCTACCGATACGTCCTCCTTGATTTGAGGTACTCTCAATACTATCGGCTACAGAAGGAAGGGAGACATAGTCCAAGTTGTCTTCTACCCCGGCATGTAATTGGTCATTATCTTCTTCTTCTTCTCCTCCTTCTTCAGGAGCGCTGACATTGTCATTCAGGTGAGAGGTCATGCTTGAATCGTCACCCCCTGTCGACTTCTGTTCTATATGTTCATCTCCATCGGCACTAGTTGAATCATCATCACTTGAACTATTTTGCTGTTCATTCTTAGCAGTGTAATGTTTCATGATTTCTTGATTCCTAATAGCAGCATCTTCGGCGGCAAGTAATGTATGTTGGATAGTTACTGGTGGTTTGCCATTGGCAGTTTGAGAAGAAGATTGTTTGTGGCATTCAGCCATGTGTGTTTGTAGCTCCTCTCGACTGTTGCATGGTGGCGACGATGATGATTGGTCATCATTATCAACAACACATATTGGGCAATGGAAACGACGATTGTCTTCTGTTTGTTCTTCGTTGTTGCTCATGTCGGCGACGTCGGTATCATCTCCTCGAGCAGCCGTACCAGAAATAACAAAGTCTTCCTTAACAAATGATCGGGGTAACTTTGTCTTTGGCAAGTTGTTATACCGTACATACCCCTCCCTTACACCGTTGTTGCTGCGGCCTTGAACATTTCCAACCTCTCGTTGTTTCAAATGCTGATATGGACATTGAGCATCAGCACACTCTCCACCCAACTCATATGGACAAAGGATAGTATTTGGATCCACCACATTGCACTCATTTCTATCTCTCTTTGCACTTGATCTTGTTAATCCTTCCATCCCAGACTGCTGCTGCTGCTGTTCACTTTCTTCTTCTATCCTTCTTTTAAAACCAGCAAATAATGTTTTCCAATTAACATGTGTATATACATCCAATGATGTACCCCAAACATCACTTTCTTTCACCCATCCACAGCTACTCTGGTCATTCCTTCTTCTTGTCAACCCACTCTCATATTCTTCACGTTGCAACAAATTCTCTAACGCAGCAACATTCATAACATTCACAATTAACTGTACATTATTTAAACCACCCAATATACTACTACCTCCTGATGATAGAATGGTAAGATGTGTAGTAGGTATACCAATATTATTTGATAGTGATTGTATTTCATTATATCGTTTTGTTACCAGTTTAGTTGATGGCCATGATATGTTGGATGTTTGTTGATGTGGGTTTGACTTTAGTGGAATGATTTTGATGTTGTATTGGGTGGCTGCAGATCTTATTGGCTGTTGATCAACCTCGCCATCCTTGGCAGGCGGCTCGATATCCATATCATTAGCAAACGGCGGCAGTGAAGAAGTATCAGCTACAGTAT
>Ga0214478_101675_pt1 | contig 10610 bp, 12 predicted proteins | sample M1_20Mar14CPVII9_2_FD_178001 | JGI IMG/M metagenome (GOLD analysis project Ga0214478, IMG submission 178001) | Marine eukaryotic communities from Monterey Bay, California, United States - M1_20Mar14CPVII9sort6BwellD7 | ecosystem: Environmental > Aquatic > Marine > Unclassified | place: USA...
GGGCAAGGACATAGTAATGGCGGGGCGGGGCGGGGTGTGTGGTTTATTTGTAGTTGAAAGGATACCCTTTGGGGTATCCTTAAGTATCCTCTGACTAGAACACAAAGTAAAGTGGTAGTCAAAGGTCAAAGATCCAAATTTTAGCAAGATATTGCACGTACGGCTGAGTAGTTGTTGGAGCGATAGATTGGCCCAATCAATCATAAATATAACACATATCGACAATATATTCATTACGCATTAGCATATATAACTTGCGTTGCTACTAAGGTCACAAATACAAACACATAGACATAACAATTACAATCTCACTAAAAAAAAATGACTGAGAAATTGCAATTAACCATTCACGCCACTCAAGAAAGTCCGCGTTAGTATTGTTTTTTACCACATACATTGTGATGTTTGATAGTAGTCACCTAGCTACTCATTTGACCTTTAACTGCCTTTATTTGATTGCTCTTGGAAGTTATTATATGTACTAACATATGTTACTATCTCTTCTCTTTCGTCGTCATGAATCGTTGTAACGCGCATCTCCAGCTAAAAAATGTTGCTGGCATAGGTATGTTGTTAGTATATTATCTGAAATATCTTGAAAGATATATCAAAATACTTTTGTTGTGTTGCTATCTACATTAATCTCTAACTTCCCATACTATATATTATTTACACCTCAGGCAAAGGTACATCTGATCCATTTGCTGTTGTTACATTGTTAGCAACAGGTCCTGGGGAGACTCCACGGGTTCTTGGGAAAACAGAGGTTATCAAAAACAGTCTATCTCCAAACTGGACAACAGGAAAGTCCGCGTTTGTATTAATTGGTTTGCCTATATTCTATTGCCTTTGCAACCGAAATGTACTAACAAAAGTTATGATCACCTCTCTTTCATCATCATAAATCATGATAACGCGCATCTTCCAGCTTTTCTTTTTGACTACGAGTTTGGAAAAGAAACACATATCAACATATCAATTATTGATGAAGTACGAAAGACTTCAGATAAACCAATGGGTTCGGCTGTCTTTGAGATTGGTGATATCCTGGGGAGTAGGGGTAGTATCAAAGCTAAGAAACTGAAGAAGGGTGGAACGTTATACGCTCGGTAAGTTATACTGTGAACAAAATCATTGTTTTGATGAATATGATACATTTCTGACATACAATCAGTATCTGCAAAGCTGCACCTCGCTCAGCAGGTAAACTTGCTTTACGAATGAAGGGTATCAAATTAAAGAATGTAGATGGGATGTTCAATAAGTCGGATCCATTCTTTGAGCTAAAGAGAACATATGATGGCCCTGGTGGTGGAAGTTGGAAGGCCATTTATCGTAGCAAACATGTGAAGAACGATCTGAATCCAAGATGGGAGCCTGCCACAATAGATGTTAATAGTTTATGTGACGGTGATTTGAATAGAAAGATACAGGTGGCAATCTATGACCATGATAAGAAAGGAAAGCATGAGACCATGGGATCATTTACTACTACAGGTATGTAATAATTTTTTTTTGTCTAATTTATGTGTTTGTGACCAGAATCTCGTGGGAAAAAAAAATGTGCCTCAATATTACTCATGCCATATACAACATCCCTCTCTTTCTATCATCAGTTAATGAATTGCTCAAGTGTAGTACGTTCACTGCAAAGAAGGGCTCTAAGTCATATGGTACAATTTCAGTGGAGGAATGTAAGATCACTGGTGCGGAGACTTCTCAAACAGTAGTACAACCAGCAACGGCAACTGCGCCAACTGTAGCAGCTACAGTGCCATCGGCCGTACCAGTAGAACAGTTTAACAACATGACCATGGGTGAATTGCCACTGCCCGTACCGCCTCCTCAGAAGCCTACTTTCGTCGATTACATCACTGGTAATTGTGATTTGAGTATGGTAAGAACAGCTCTGTTTTTTATTTCATTCTCCGATTTGTATGTAACTGACAATACATTCCACACTTTCAGTCTGTGGCAATTGATTTCACTGGAAGTAACGGTGACCCCCGAAAAGCAGGAACATTACATCATTTCAGTCACGACGGCCGTATGAATGGATATGAGAAGGCGATCTCGGCTATTGGTGGAATATTGGGCAAGTATGATTCTAATCAAATGTTTCCAGTTTGGGGCTTTGGAGCTAAGTATGGTGGTGTTGTTCGACATTGCTTTCAAGTTGGTAAGAGTTCGGAGGTACATGGAGTTACGGGAATATTAGAGGCTTACAAGGGTACCTTCAAGACACCTCTCACAATGTCGGGCCCGACGGTATTCACTGAAGTTATTGGGCTTGCGGCGGCTCAAGCTCGAAGTAATCATGAAAAGAATCCCTTATCATATTCGATACTGCTGCTCTTGACCGACGGAGCCGTGTCTGATGTAGAAGCTACTAAGCAAACACTTGCATCTATTGCTGATGCTCCGTTAAGTATTGTTATAGTAGGGATAGGAAATGCAGACTTTAGTGCAATGCAGTTTTTAGATGATTTCGAAAAACGCTCAGATCCAAATCTAAGAGATATTGTCCAGTTCGTGGAGTTTAGAAGACATGAACATAACAAGACATCATTAACAAGAGCGACACTCGAAGAGATTCCTGATCAACTTGTTCAATTCTTTTATCAGAGGGGTATCATGCCACAGAAGGAGCAGTGGAGTATGAGTAAGATAGTTGCTGAAGACTACAACGAAGAGGCGGACATTGACTTATCGATGGATTATCATGATGATGGAGAGATTGTGTTGAATGGCGATCAAGCAGCTTATATTGATAACTCTTATGAAGCAGGTATTGGTGCTTTACATGTCATGGCTCCACCATCAGCTTCTGCTCCACCGTCGATGGGTACTGCACCGGTAGTCGCTGCAGCAGTTGTACCTCCTCAACAAATTACATTTCAAGTGCAAGTTCCGCCTGGTGTTGTGGCCGGTCAGCAGCTTCAGATTGCGCACCCCAATACTGGAGCTACATTATTAGTACAAGTACCTGCAGGCGTTGCCTCAGGCGGTGTGTTTTCTGTCACAGCGTAACTTGAACACAATCTGATCACATTATGTATGTGTTGTTGTTAATTGTGGTACCAAAGGATACCGCTGGATCTCATCCAGAATATAATAAGACGTATACATGTACAAGTGAAGTACTTTACAACTTTGTCTATTTAACTTTAGAGTATACCTTATGGTTGTCTCTCTATTCACAGCTATTGAAACGACATATAATGCGGTTAGACTGGGCATCCATGGACAATTGCGACACTTCGAGCAATGGTAGTGGATAAGTGCACTGGCACCGCGTTTCCCACCTGAGCATACTGATTTGTAAGAGAGCCATGGAATTGATAAGTGATGGGGAAGGATTGCAAGCAAGCTGCTTCCCGTACTGAGATGTATCTTTTGCCATTGTAATGACGATGAGGCCTCGCTCGGGCAAGGATGGTCCTGGATGGCTCATCTTCAATTAGGGTAAAGTCATCATCTTCGGTCTTTTTACCAGGTATGATATGGTTAAAGATGATTTTGTTACCAATAAGTATTGAACCACTGGACTTAGAGGACGAAGGGGTATGCTTCTCTAGCATATGAAGTGCGTCCTTGCAAGTTTTGATTGGGAGAAGGCCACCTGGTCCATGTGTAGGCTTCGGCATCGTTGGTAAGATGCAGTCATTTCTTGCAACAAACAGTATCAGCCGACGTCGTTTTTGTGGATCTCCATAGTCGGAAGAGACCAAAACCTGAACACGAACTTGATAGTTCATATCCAACAAGTTAGCAACAACAAATTGAAGATACCGTTTATAATCAGGCATAACAAGTCCTGGCACATTCTCATAACTTGCTGTTTGAGGCTGGAAGTGCTTGATTGCCTTAATAAATAGGAGTGTTTGTTTGTTGTTCTTCTCATCATCCTTCCCTCCGTTTCGATTAGCTCGGCTAAAGCCTTTGCATGGAGGTGACCAATGAATATGATCGGGCTCTCCACTTTGAGGATAGCATTGATTTCCTTGGACTGACTTCTTCAGAAACGACTTTGCATCTTCATCATATACTTTGACATCACTCGTTTTGTTAGCCCTGAGTGTTGCAGCGGCCAAGTGGTCGTTATCTAGTGCATTTATACGAGGAAAGAGTTAGGTAAGATATTCATGCAGCAGAAAGTAACAGGTATAACTCACCGACTGCCCACTTTACATCAAAATACTTTTCTAGGCCGAGACTCATACCCCCGGCTCCAGCAAACATATCTAGAGCACTGGGCCTCCCAGTTACATGATGCTGAATCTTTCCTGTCTCATTGTAGTAGGCAAATGAGCGCTTGTCGCCGTCTTGTTCGTACCTCATTGGGAACTTCTTAAATGAAGTCTTGCTGGAAGGAGAGAGAATGATAGTAACTTCTGTTAGTACATGTGCGTCGCAAAAGCAATCAAATAAAGACAAAGAAAGGTCAAATGAAGTGTCCAAATAGACAAGACTTCATATTGAACACACGAATTCACATGACAGAACAATACAAACGCGGACTTTCCAGGGCAATTTCAAAAGTGGCAAGTCTAGTACTATATCTTCCATCCTTATATATGCGCCCTCTTCTCCTTTTGGGCACACAAAAGATTTTTCCATCATAATATACTTCTGACAAACTGCTTGACGAGGGAGTGGATGTATCATCGAGATAATATAGATGATTGACTTGTCTTTACTTGCATAGTACGACTGGCCAACACGATAGGTCCTTCGAGTAAGGACAAGCTCAACGGTGCCAGGACTGTCGTAATCAGACTCTCCCAAATGAGATACATCAGTATCAGGGTTCTTGATTTTATCTGCGAATTCCCCTTCGTCTTCTTCATACTCTTGAAATTCATCAGCAGGGGTAGATTTATCATCTTCTTCATCATCGACATCTTCCTCTTCATCTTCGTCATCGCTAAAGTTTAACTCGTCTTCTAGTTCGAAATACTCTGTCTCTTCTGCTTTTATCTTGGCGTCTTCTTCTTCCTCCTCTTCATCTTCCATGCTATCGCCATCCATTGGAAATTTACGAAAAGCATCAACAAGTGAATTCTGGTCAAGATTCTCGGCAATTAACCATGATGGATCATAGTATGATTTGTCTCCAGTATAGTCGTCTGGGATCTTCCAGCTAACAACTGTGAAGGGGGTGAGTATATGTACATTAAACAGACATATATATGTGTTGTTAGATATTAGAATATAACAACATACATATCATAACACGTGCACGATGTGTTATGCATATCATATGCACACATCATTTTGTAGTAGTCACTTACAATATTCAACTACATGTCTTAAACCATTAGCTTCCGACCCATATTTCCTAATACGTCTATCTAAGATTTCATCAACTTCAAAGTACCCGTTAATGTTCTTACCCGTATACTCTCGAGTAGTATCATTGGAAGCTTCCAATGCATCATCATTATCGGCCCTATTTTTGAAGTAAAACTTACCACCTGTACCTTCTTCACTTCGTTGGTTTAAAAAGGCACGCTGGTTTTGCCTTGCTGAAGATATTTTCCGTGTTGAACCTCCAGCAGCAACAGTAGAAGTAGAAGTAGTATCTTCTTCACTATGTTTGTTCAAAGTAGAAACCCGTTTGGTTTGACGAGTAATGGAGGAAGATTGGCGTGATACACGAGTCCGTTTAGTTTGAGGTAGATCAGTATATCGATCTGGAGTAATTGACTTCCTTCTACTTCTTGATGGCATTGATGTAGTGATGGCTTCCCCATCACAATCATCATTTGAAGATGACGAGGTGAGGTCAATGACATCTGAAGATGAAGATGATGTAGAATTAATTGAAGACATATTATTGTGATGCTCGACAACACTATCAAGCCTACATCCGAGGAATTCTAGACAACTACTCTCTACTGAATCTAAGTATCATTGCAATGGTGTTGGAGTATGCCACAAGTATAAAATCTTTCGCAGTTGGGCGCTGGGGGGCTAGCTCTCGGGCCGGTTGCGCCTACATAATAAAAAGTAAGGATACCTCACCACTCACCACAAAAAATAATTCTCAACTCTGGTATCTGTTTGTCAACAACAAGTAAACAAATAAAATGTCGTATTACGGAGCTGGAACTGGCGGTGGATATGGAGGATCATCATATGGAGGTGGTGGCGGATATGGTGGCGGAGGATCATCATACGGTGGTGAGTATTTGCCACACAAAACAATTTTATTTTTGTCATTGGGAGAAAACTAACTCAATACTCAACCCTTTCTGTATTAAATTACTTTCCAATTAAACGATTAATATAGGTGGAGGAGGATATGGCGGTGGACAGGGAATGGGTGGAGGTATGGGAGGAGGCGGCTTCCAAAATTCCAACTTAGGAGGATCACTGGGCAATATCGATTTTACTCAACAACAACTAATTCCCTTCGAAAAGGACTTTTACATTGAACATCCAGCCGTAACAGCCCGTCCCGATAGCGAGGCACAGGCATGGCGTGCATCGAAACAAATTGTTATTTTAGGTGCTGATGTACCCAAGCCGTGTTTAACATTCGAGGAAGCTTCCATGCCCGAATATGTTTTATCAGAGGTATTAAAACAAGGATTTGATAAACCAACCCCTATTCAAAGCCAGGGATGGCCCATGGCATTAAAGGGTAAGAATATGGTGGGTGTTAGTGCCACGGGAAGTGGAAAGACATTAGCTTTTTTACTACCTGCAATGATTCATATTAATGCTCAGGTAAGTTATGTTTATATTTTTGTGGAGTTAATTAGAATTTAATATTGTTGGATGGCACTTGTTGATGTGAAATAAAGGATGGGTATGGTATTATATCTTGTATTTATTTTATATTGTTGGAGGAGTATTTGTGGAGCATATTATGGGTATTATTAATACGTGATCAATCCTCCGATTGGAGTGAATTGATTAATTCCCGAAGTTGGTTTCATCTTATCGGCCACAAAGACCAAAGTCCTATCAAGTCTAGATTTTCACGAAGTTCAGTGGGACCATAATATGTTACCTGTCATTCATTATGAAAGACGTGACATCACGCCAGGGCACCCCATTGCACTTTGTCCCTTCCATGAGACATCAAGTCTCATCACATGGCACTGTAATTAAGTGTCGTAGGACACTTGACATATATTGTGCATCATGCGGTGGCTGTGGCATAATCGGGACTTTGACTGGACAATTGTGCAATGTGTCTAGGGGGGGATCTAGTTTCTCACACTGAACATATCTGGGAGAAGACGGAGTGTACACAAACACTCATTTTTCCACAACAGAACAATCAACAAAAAAGTAATATCTATGGAAACTACTTTCCGAAAAGAGAGAGTGGAGGATATAACGACGCATAACAATTTGTCTTGTAGTCAGATCCTCTAGTAGTTTTGATAGCAGCGATATAATCTTAGTGGTATACTAATATCACTATTTTATTGGCTATTTGCTATGAAAACTCGTTCTCTCTCTTGATATATCTTTATACCTGATTATCCCATATATGTTGTAAGTGAAGTGATTTACAGAACTCTAGGCATGCAATCAATGAGGATATGATGCTAAAGAACCACAGGTCGAACGCAATCTCAAGTTTGAAAACGTCAAGAAGACCTTAATCGCTCCGCCGCTCGCTCTTGTTTTCTAGTTGATGTGTTCCTTTTGTGTAATTATTATCACCAACCCTCATCCACTCTTACTTTTAATACGACACCTCTTAATAGCAATACCTCAAGCCTGGGGAGGGACCTATCGTTCTCGTTCTCGCTCCTACCCGAGAGTTAGCCGTGCAGATCAAGGAAGAGTGTGATAAGTTTGGAAGTAGTTCAGAAATCAAGAACACTGTTGTCTATGGTGGAGTGCCAAAGAGCAAACAATTGAGAGATTTGAGATCGGGAGTTGAGATCGTTATTGCTACCCCCGGTCGTCTTATTGATCACCTTGAGCAGGGCAATACCAATCTCAAGCGAGTTACATACTTAGTGCTAGACGAAGCCGATAGAATGTTGGACATGGGTGAGTGATATTTATATTTATACACCTACCCTTCAGTGTCTATAATATAATATATGATCTAACTCGTATCTCACCTACATTTACCTCGCGATTGTACACAGGATTTGAGCCTCAACTACGCAAGATTTGCTCTCAGATCCGTCCTGATCGTCAAGTGCTGATGTGGTCCGCTACTTGGCCGAAGGAAGTTCAAAACCTTGCCCGTGACTACCTGCATGAGTATTACCAGGTCACTGTTGGTTCACTAGATTTGGCTGGCAATAAAGACGTTACCCAGATCATTGATTGCTGTAGCGACGGTGATAAGTATCGCAACTTGCTCCGTTATCTCAAAGAGAATCTCTCACAAAAAGATCGTGTGATAGTATTCGTGGAAACGAAGAAGGGTTGTGATATGTTAACCCGGTCTCTCCGTATGGATGGCTTCCAAGCACGTGCCATGCATGGTGATAAAAGTCAGGAGGAAAGAGATTGGGTTCTCAAGGAATTCAAATCTTGCCAAGCAACTCTTCTCATCGCTACAGATGTCGCTGCACGAGGTTTGGATGTCGATGATATTCGTATGGTTGTCAACTTTGACTTTCCCAACGATACGGAGACTTACATCCATAGAATTGGACGTACAGGCCGTGCTGGCAAGAAGGGTGTAGCTGTATCTTTCTTCGTCACCGAGAAGAATGGTCGTATGGCCAAGGATTTGATTGAAATCCTCAGTAGAACTGATCAGAATGTTCCAAATGAGCTTCGTCAGGCCGCTATGGCTAACCGAGGCGGTGGTGGACGAGGACGTGGCCGCGGTGGTCGCCGATTCTAAGTATAGGGTTTGGCTTATATAGCATATGTGGTCTCAGAAATGGTATAGAGAAACTAGTGGAGCTGATTGAAAGTGTGGAAATGTAGTATTTGACGAGAGTCTTGTACATAAAATTACAACTGATGTATATAACACACTTCTACATCCACAAAATCTATACATAGCAACACAGTACTTCTCAAATACTCCATTCATCAGCACAGCCATAGTCAACAGACGTATCCTCTGGAACTCTACTCAATGAAGACGATGTTGTCGGTTGTGATAGTGCAAGACTTTCAATATATACCATTCGATTCCAATCTATCTCCTCTTCCACTTCCTGTGTATCAATAGGATCAGTGCTACTTCCTCTGGAACTTGAAGAGAGTGTGTTGTTGGAAGCTCCTACTTTCATTTGTGATTCCTCGTCATCTGAATCATACAGACTCTCCTCTTTGTTATTGACAAGTCGTCGAGAGAAAGTACACAGTACTACAATTGCACCGAGACATCCACAAACAGACAACACTAGAAAGATTGTGATGAATATGCCTGCCGCATCCTCTGAAAAAGAAGATGATGTATCTTGAGATACCTCAGTAAGCTCATCAGTCGGTAACAATGAAACGGGATTGTTGCCAATATAACTCAAACGATCTGAGGTATCTCGGTTTATATTGTTGTTGGCATTGTCAAGAGAATGAAAAACTAGCTCAATAGTAGTATATGCCTTGGATATGATCCTATCTTCTTCATTATCATCGCTCATATCTTGAACAAAGAGAGTTAGCTTGCCTTCTACTATGTGACAGTGTTGTGATGTAGAAGTATCCGAACATGCATCTATTGTATGGGAATGATTGATATAAAAGATGTGAGATGAGATATTATTAATGAACATATCACATTATATATTCAAGATAAACTTACATTCACGTTTGTTTGATTGGTCTGAAGATACTGCAACTACACGACTTTTCAATTGTTCATTCGATAATGCACGATGCCTAATATCTTCTTCTTTATCATTGTGTTCATCACAAGTAAGAACATGATCAGCCATTGCAGATAGGATGGATTGTTCAACAATTGCAATTTGAATGACTGTAGATCGTAGTTGTGTGGTTTCAATCTGATAGTAATATGGCAACTCAATTATGTGATAGGGTTCAATTGAGGTATCTTCTACTTTAGATGATGAGCTATTGCAGTGTACTAACTCGGTACTAGCATCATCATCATCATCATCATCCATATTTGATGTAGAGTATAATGAAGTAGTGAATGATAGGTGTTCATTCTGTTGAAAGAGCTTGTTGGTTGATGAAGTATTGAGTGTAGGAGGTGTGATCGTGGATAATGATAGTTTAGAAGGTGCACCGTCGATAGTATCACTTGATGAAGGCTGAGATGTAGGCACAATAGTTGTTGCTTGTAATGATGATTCGGTACTATGTAGAACAAGTGATGGTGTCATCTTGGATTGAAAGGCTGATATTGGTAGAGGTAGAGGTGGGTAAGGTGCATCATCATTGTGATAAGAAGTTGTCGTGGTAGTGAATGCATATGTTGGGGGTAGAGAAGTATCCTCTCCTACTGGTATATGAAATGATGAAGGAGATAGTGTAGGTGTATCAAATGATTGAGTAGAAGGTTCAATGATTAGATCGATGTAATCATTAGATTGTCTATTGTCGTTTGACGGTGCATGTCTAAGCTGCCGGTGGTGGTGCTGACACTTAACAATAGTTGGTAGACTAGAGGCGAGTAGTAGTAGTGTCGGTAGTGATTG
>Ga0214478_101682_pt1 | contig 10571 bp, 9 predicted proteins | sample M1_20Mar14CPVII9_2_FD_178001 | JGI IMG/M metagenome (GOLD analysis project Ga0214478, IMG submission 178001) | Marine eukaryotic communities from Monterey Bay, California, United States - M1_20Mar14CPVII9sort6BwellD7 | ecosystem: Environmental > Aquatic > Marine > Unclassified | place: USA...
CCAAGGAGAAGGAGGTGGAAGACTTTATTGCAACCAACCTTGTTGTGATGGGTTCCGTTGGGCCATTAAATCCCTATACCCAATTGGAAATGTCTTCTGCTACGACGATTGGGTTCGGAAGTCTTCTACTGTTCATGTTAATGGCAGTGCCTACCTTATTATTATTTGTATTTATGTAAATGTAAATTAGAGAATTCAGATAGACAGACTACACTTTATAATCTTGTGGCTACCTCTTATCCTCTCTATCTAATACAGACTAGAATGAGAAGGCAAATTCACTCGTCTTTTCCACTTGGGGAGTGCTGCTGCTGCATTCGATCCATCATTATTCCGTGAGGAATCATCTCCTACGGCGCTGGCACTGATATTACTCCCAAGACTGCCTGACCTATTGAAACTGCCGGATGCTATACTTCCACCACCAGCAGCGTTAGCATGATTGCTATTGAAACTTGTACTTGCGGCAATCTTCCTTGGTGTATTATCAGCCTCTTCCATTTCAGCATCTTCGTCCATCATTGATGATTGAGTTTGACGTTGATGATGGTGATGATGTTGCTGTTGAACAAATGGTGGTGGACGCATATTCCATGACAGAGTATTATTGTGCTGCTGCCCATTATTTAACTGCTGCTGCTGCTGTCCGTGATATAAGTTCCCAGGTAATGATCTGTACGAGCCTGCACTATGTGCACCCATACTTCCTAATGATTCTCCTCTCGATAATGGTCGGTTAATAGAGAGTCGATTTAACCTTTCTTTATGTAATCCACCCAAGATATGATTGAGTGGTGGTTGTGGTGATGCCGCGGTGGATGATGTGGTAGCTTGATGATTATTCGACTGATTCGTACCACCACCCTCTCTGGCTCTTTGCTTACCATCCAGTTGTCCATGATCAAATGAACCCAATCTACTAACATTACCAGTTGTCAATCCACTAACAGTAGTATTGGCACCACAACTAATAGCACTTAAACTAGCCTCATCTTCGGCTAATGATGTTTCCTCTTCTGTTACTGAGGAACAACAATCATTCATTAGTAATACTGTTGTTGATACGGCTACTTGATCATTACTATCATTTGTATCATGTGATTGATTTTGTTGTGATGCCTGTGCTGCAACCAATAATGGATCTTTCTTAGTTGGCACGTCTAATTCTTCGAGTATGTCTAATGAACTGTTATTGTTGTTTCCGTCTGTTTTGTTATCATGTATTGTATCCATCATGAAACCAATCCTCTTCTGTTGACCACCAGTATGATGATGTTTACGACGATGTCTTGGTGCCACTGCGGCAGTAGTCATTGCTGAACATGTTACTGCATCATCTTCATCTGAATCAGCTAACGGTGGTGGTGGTGCTTGAAATGATTGCTGCTGGAAGTGATGGTGTTGTTGAGATGGCAGTGCATTACTCATGAAGTTAGTAGAAGGACCACTCATTCCTAACGCTCCGGGCATGCGTCTCTTTCGAAAGTTGGTGGTGTTAGCACCTGCTAAACTTGCCACCCATGATGAGGCCACGCTAGCATTACTCGCATCTCCTACACCATTACCAATAGTATCATCATCTTCCTCAACATCTAACTCGTCATTCGATTCCAAGTCTGGAAGATGCGTATTATACCAGTTTATGAACATGAAGAGAGATGATAGTAACTTCTGTTAGTACATGAGGTTTGCAAGGCAATCAAATAAAGACAAACTAAGGTCAAATATTTATACTGAACACACGAAATCATATGATAAAACAACACTAACGCGGACTTTCCTGCACCACCCATTGATAAGTGCGAAACACTACCTGTTGATTGTGTTGATGACATCATATTAGCTGAAGTATTACCCATGTTAGCATTAGCAGTATGGTCTAAACGTAATCGTTTAAATGATCTACCAGAGACTATCTTTTGATTATCTGAATTGTTACGATTACGTTTTGGTTTTCTTGCATTATGTTGAGGTTGTTGTTGTTGTAAAGAGTTATTATTGTTCATACTGCCGTACATACTGTTGTTATTCATCCATTGTGTTGGTACGTTATTGTCCACAGTTGGCAAATTGCCTGAAGCTGCTGTTGATGGTTCATTCATTATATTTCTGTGTTTATATTTTTCAGTTAGTATCGCCTGCTTGCTTGCCAATATCACAGCCGTATGAATATGGCGAGAAAATACACGTTATAATACCTTTATGCTATTAATAAGACTTTCTATTGGATGGTGGATTATTATTGATATTGGTCTCTATTTTCTTCTTACTTCATCAATTACCCAGACTACTTGTACAAGGTGAGTCCGTACTACTCTTCTCATTGACATCATCATAGTAAGAACACACCTCAATCAGCATCATCATCATTATGTACCAACAATAACTCTTTGTCCAACATCAGTTACTACTGCTACATCATATCATTATTAGATAAAGCAGAGAAGTATCGCTCAACTTTTTAATGTACACATGGTGGCTAGAAGCTGTATAATAAGAAGGCGTAGGTCATCATTGAACAGCCACCATCATCCATCAACTTGCTCGTTTGATAAGAATCCATCATCTTTCATTATACTGGTAGTATTGTTATCAATGAGCTGCTCTATAACTTGTATATCGGCTGCAGGAAGAATAACTTATAAAGTCTTCAGTAGTAGATCATCGTTCATATCTCGTGCTCAACCATGTTCATTGGCTTTTGCAACTTGGCCATCACCTCTACAGCAGAGAAAGTTTAGAGCGGTTTCTACACAACAATATACGCCATTTCCATCAACATTATCCACACTTCCATCTGTACTGCATATGGTAAATCCAAAGAGAACAGGCAAGCATGGTAAAGCTGCAGTTAATTACTCGTCTTCGGTTGCAACAAAGAGTGGTAATGCACCAACTCAAGCAAAGAAGAAATCACAACAGCAATCTAATAACCTTCAAACAAAGAAGAACAAGAAGAAGGAGGCAAATACAGGAAGATTACGTCTCCTACCACCATTACAACCATCCACAGAAATCTTATCACGTGCACAACGACAGACATATCACGAAATCAAAGATGACACAAAGATTGCGAATCAACGTCGTCGTACCCAAAAGCGAGGTGCACAAACTATTGATGCACTATGTCAAAAGTTATGTGCCCCGTTGAAACAAACAGTCACGACATATCAACGTGAATTAAAGTATATGCATCCATTCGAAAAGGTAGTTATGGAACTTACAATACGAGCACGACAGAAGAAGGATGGATTATCATTATCAAATATACTCGAGGAGATACATGAAGGACGGAAGGAGATATTACAACTATCGAAGGATTGGATAGCAAAGATTAAGAATGCACCGACAGCTCGTGAGGCGTATGAATGTACTGAGGAAGCGAAAGATGTGTTAGGACAAGTGTTTCTGGATTTGATTGATGAACCATGGAGTGGTGTACAGGAATTACAAAAGAGTTTACGAAATGTACCTATTGTTCGATTGGATTGTCCAGCAGTTGTGCTAGTTGGAGCACCCAATGTTGGTAAAAGTTCAATTGTTCGTGCTATTAGTAGCGGAACGCCCGAGGTTAACAATTATCCATTCACTACACGAGGTATGACATTGGGACATGTACAAGTATTTTGGGAATCAGAGCAGGAGGTTGCAGCTGGTAATGTTGCCGGTGTTAGTATCCCCAGTGAGAAGCAGTTGGTACAAGAACGGTTGATTAAGAGGGGTATTAAGACAAGACGAATGAAGGAGAAGGAGACATTGGAAGTGTATTCAAGAAAGAGTGCTTATACTAATGGAGAAGAGGAAGAGGTGAATCCAATGGACGAAGCTCCTGCTGCCGTCTCTGTAGAAGAACAAGATGATACAGACATATACATCGAGCCTCCCAAATCAACTATATCCAACAAAATCTTTGCAGTCTCTCAGCTGTGTCAAATTATGGATTCACCGGGCATACTCCATCGTGAAGAGACAGAAATACGGAATGAGATGGAAGAGTTGACATTAGCGGCCATGGCACACTTGCCCACTGCTGTCATGTATGTAATGGATCTGAGCGGTGGAGCCGGCGATAAGTGTTCAAGTGTCGAAGATCAATTGATACTGAGAAGAGATCTTCGGGCAAGATTTCCAAGAAGACCTTGGATTGATGTTATTAGTAAGGTAGATCTCGGTATTGTTGACGGGGCTAGCGAACGACTTGCTCAAATCTTGGAAGCAGAACAAAAACAGAGAGAAGGTGATGCAACTGATCAATACTTTATTGAATTGAGTGTCAAGGAAGGGCAGGGTGTAGATGAGGTACGACAGGAGGTGATGAGAATGCTAGGAGAAGTGAGAGTGGTATTAGACGCAATGGCCGCCCATGATGAGAGAATTGCCCGTACAGTGTGATAACATAGAAGTGGCGTATCATTTTGTGTTTTAAACTTAAGTTCTCTACCCTTACCTAGCGTAGCTATTGTACATGTTTACTCTCATTCTTCTTGCTAACTACTGGAAAGATTGCTCGTTCTTCCAAGCTGCTACTGCCTTTCTCAGTGACTCAATAATAGTCTGCTCGCTCATCTCCTTTATCATGGTATCCTCATCTACATTGCATCGCTTTGCCGTAACTTGTAGATCTCCATTCTGTAGTTGTTCAACACGAATAGCAACACCTCCCTCCTTGACTTCCTCCTTCTGTGTAGACTTCTCATTCTTTTCATCATCTTTATCTTGATATGCTGATTTGCCACCGGTTGTACCCGTTTTGAATAGCAATTGTACACCTGAATAGTTTTTTATATCGCCACTACCTTGTTGCTGTGGTAATTCTACCAATGTGACGGGAGTAGTAAGACCGGCCTTCTTGTCATCAGAAAAGAATATCTTTGACCATTCAAGTATCATACGAGATAAACTATCAAACTTGGTCGTTGGGTTATCATTAGATGACAGCTGGTATAATATTCTTGCTAATTCTCCCTCTTGTAACTGTTCGTCTTCCTTTGTTTCGGAGCCGAATAGATTACCAAATAGATTAAGGCATGTATGTTGTTGATTATGTGCATCTCCCAGTTGTATCTGTTTTGTATCTTTGCGATTAATATGGTATTGTTGTTGTAAATGACTATTTGGTATTACAAAGGCTGAGGACGAGCTTGCAAATATAGTTAAGGTAATGATAAATGGTCGCATCTTGAGTTGTATCTTTGGGTCCCTCTCTACTCGAATTTTAGTTGAATGTGTCGTATAATTTTATGATTGTGTTTTATTTTGTTGATGCTATCAATTATGTTATATCTATTCGCTTTTGTAAATTATGAGCACATCAAATGATATTGCAATATGTGGAGCTCCGATTTCGAAAGACGATTGCAACTATCGATACCAACATATTGATAGGAAAAAGATTTATTCATTTTTGCGGGTGGTATCCTAAAGGATACCAGAGTGAATAAAAAGAAATAGAGGTCTAGGGTCTAGGACTTTTCCCCCTTAGTCGATGCATAGCCAGGGGCTTAGATTAACTTGTATATGCTAATGTACTCATAATCTAGGTCTGTTTGGTGACAATATCCTACCATTTGATTGTTATTGGTTACGTATCTCTCTCTACTACCATCATATTATTATTATCATAGCAATAGATATTTGCCTTGGGAGTTGCATAAGATATAATCTGCGTAATTGTGTTGTTATCGTATTGGTGACGTACTCTCTATCATTTATAATTTATCATGGGTGCAATACATTCCTCTGCAAAAGAGGTCAAGAATACTGACACAACAACAACAATATGGACAAAGAATAGCTCTGCTGATAATAATCAAGTTCTTCGAGCAAGTTTACTTGACCAACTTGCTTCTCTCAAAGGGGAGTATACATCATCGGAATCTTGCCCTGCTGATACCTCCTCTACAACAACCAGTACTACAATAACAAGGAACAACAAAGGAACAAAGAAAGTACATGGGTCTGATATTGTAGCATCTCTATTCATGACACTATTAGAATTAGGAGTAACACTTACTGCATCATACTTCTTTGGAAAATTGCTTGCCAAAGCAATACAACCAGGTAGAGGAGGCGGAGATGCATCTGACGAATTCAGGGCTGATAATGGCAATAGTGGCGGTACAAAGAATGTTATGAAACGTCTACAGAATCTATTAGTGACACGACATGAGGCTACTTTAAAGGCAATGATGGAGGAGTTGGAAGAACATCAATTGCAGTGGATTGAAGAAAAGAAAGATGATGATAATGAAGAAGATGAAACATTAACATTGGAAAAGATACAAACAAAACGTCAATATAATCAATTACAAACTGAGTTACAAATACAACATGAACAAACAATATCAACATTGGAATCATTAAGTGCATATGAAATGAATATAGCACAAAGTAATGTAATTGATCCTGCTAATTTAAGTGTAACTTTTTCTGATGTGGGTGGTATGGATGATATTAAAAGTGAGATATATGATTTGGTGGTTATGCCATTGATGAGACCGGATTTATTTATGAGTGATTCGGGATTGGTATCGCCTCCAAAGGGGATATTGCTCTATGGGTAAGTAGCAATGTGATATGTAAAGTTTCTTGAATGTGTATGTGCTAGCATTATAACTAATTATCATACTTTCTATCATACACACAGACCTCCTGGTACAGGGAAGACAATGTTGGCAAAGGGTAAGTATCTCATACATACATATAAATCAAATGAAACCCATCATATGCTCACTTTTTCACATTCTCCTACCCCCAACAAATAAACAGCAATTGCCAAGGAATCACATGCCACATTTGTTAACGTCCAGTTATCAACAATTATGAATAAATGGTTCGGGGAGTCCAACAAACTGATATCGGCGACGTTCCAAGTTGCTAGGAAGCTAGCTCCGAGTGTGGTATTTATTGATGAAATTGATGCCTTCCTTAGTAGGCGAGACAACACAGAAGGTGCCGCTGTTAGTAGTATGAAGTCTGAATTTCTCACACTCTGGGATGGACTACTTAGTGAACGAAAGGGAACCTCCATGCTTCCAACGCCGCCCATTATTGTGCTTGGGGCGACGAATCGTCCATATGAAGTGGATGCTGCCATCCTTCGACGTCTTCCTCGATCATTTGAGGTACCATTACCAAATCTAGAATCACGTCTTCAATTGTTACGTCTATTCCTTAAGAAACAAAACATGACAAAGGAAGCACAAGATTATCTACCCACATTGGCAAAGAAGACTGTGGGGTATTCAGGAAGTGATCTTAAGGAGCTTTGTAGAGCTGCGGCTTGGGAACCAGTACGAGAAATGACGTCTGGAGCATCAAAGCGAGCAGTTGGGGTTAATAGAGATGATGCAAGTACTTTAAAGCGAACATCAAGTGGTTTCCCCCGACGTGGTACCAAAGCTCGGCCTGTCAACGAGAATGATTTACTTTTGGCTTTATCCAAGGTGAAGAAGACTGGCGAATCGGCTCAAGATTTTCATGCCAAGGAGTTTGTTCGAGGTAGGAATGAGAGACAATCCATGGCTGCCAAAGTTAATGGCAATAGTAAGGGTGCCAATAATAACGGCATGACCAATGTAGATCTTCAGAAGTTTATGGCCATGGCCATGCAGGCAGCTGCTTCAATGAACAACAACTCGTCAGATGAACAACAGGACGCAGCTGAATTGACAGACGATGATGAAGTCCCAAATGTACTCTAAGAATTAAAGATGCCTAATCAGTTTTGAGCATACTATTTTAACTTCCTCTGTATAAGTAACTCTACTCTTGCACACAGTTAACATCTATCTTGATTCTTCTCGCTTTGCGGCTCTCACTACTTACGTCTCATTTTGTACCTTCTCATAAACATCCAAATAAGGTCTCCTCTAAATAGGTCCGGAACCTCCGCCTTGTTGTTTCTGTTGTTGCATCATAGCACTCATCATCTGGAAATACTCCATTTCCGACCTTGACATTTGTTGAGATTGAGGCTGTCCTCCTCCCCCTCCCCCTCCTCCTCCGCCACCTCCTCCTTCTCCTCCTTCACTAGTATTGTATTGGTTATAGCCATTGTTGGCGGCCATCATATTCATACCCATTGACGAAGGCATTACATTATTATTAGGATAGTTGTTAGGAGGAGGGACGTACTGTGGCATGCTACTTGCCCCCATCATCAACATTTGTTGAGCCTGTTGTCTGGTCCTTTCAAACATTAACATCTCTTCCGCCTTCTTTTTCTCCGATTCATCCATGGTACTACGAAGGAGCTGCTGCTGTCTCTCAAATACGGGGTCGAATCCCGAACCAGCACCCATTGATCCCTGAAGTAATTGTTGACGTAAGAGAGCTTGCTGGGTGTCAAAATTATTCCCTAAAAGTCGAGCCTCGTCAGCTTCAAGTATCGCCTTCTGATGTCGAATAGCTTCATCCAAATCGACATTACTGGTGGTAGGTACACGCTTTTGAGAATTCGGTAAGTGAATAGCCACAGGCTTGGGTGGGATCATGGTTGGAATGCCACTGGTAGCCGCATCCTCTTGTGCAAGCAAGGAAAGACGATTTCCCTCGTTTTGATCATATGCAGCACGTCCTCCCATTTTCTGCTGTTGTGCTGCAATCTTCTCCTCATGAAGTAATTTGTTTTGTTCATGAAGATTATGATCAAATTTTAACGGTGTAGAGGACTGGCACTGCATCTGCATACATAGGAGATGATTGCCACGTTGGAAGAACTGTAATTTGTTGATTTGAGAAAAAGTACAAGCTAGGGTTAGAGACACAATCTTTTCATAGACAGTAATACATAACCCCACAACATGTAATCTTGCTATATAACTCACCTTGTGGTAATACGCTCCCTGTTCAGCTCCAGTAGTCACCCTAGTGAATCCCCAACGCTTGAGTTTACGGGTGAAGCTGGTATATTTTGATTGCTTGAAGTACATAGGCATGACTATTAAACATTGTATGGGTGTGGATGGATTGGATATGATGAGGTATCGTTGTTGAATATTGTTTTAGTATTAAGAATGTAAATACATGAATCGAGTTGGAGTTGGGGATTAGAGGGTATATATAGACGTATAAATGAAAAGGTACATATCATGTGCACAAATAACTTACCCTCGGCTGCAAATTTGTTCTTCTTTAATATTGCAAATCCCTTCCCGTGAGGTAGCCACGTGATTACATCTGATACATCTTCATTGGATAGTAATTCCATCAACTGTAGAGGAAAGTGTGCAGTTGGTGAGTGAATGGATTTATAATACATATCGTACCATACAATAATGTAACATAAAAAATCTTACTTTCTCGGGGAACGGCATAGGTACATCATTACGTACACCCGTCTGAGGAAGATTACGTGTTGTAGGTGCCTTTGTCTGGGGAAAGTTATTCATCATCATGGCAGGGTTGTAGGCCTGTGGATTGTTTGCCATGTTACCATACTGAGATGCATGATGTACAAACGCTTGCTGCTGCATGGCAGGAATTGTTGGTGGGTTTTCGTAAGGAGGCTGCTCATGTGATGCTGCGGCTGGACCAGGTGCAGCAGCGGCGGTGGTATCAGCAGATGCTGGTTGTTTGGTGGGATCATCATCCTTCTTGACTTCATCCTCCTTGCCCTTTTTATCATCATCCTTTGAGGCTGATGCATCTTCAACCTTATCCTCAACGGCATCATCAACTTTTTCTTTTGCATTAGCCGCATTTGCTAACATATCTAGTACTGAGGCGCTGCCGGCATCATTAGCCTCTCCTCCCTTTTCTTCCTTTGTTGGTTCACTCATAGGTATTAATATTAATAATAATAATAATCCACATACAGCCGGTTTAATGTCGAAGTTGTTATTTGCCGCAGCGCTGTCAATGTGACTTTGTGCTTACAAAAATAGGATTTTCTCGTGACGTGAATTTTCTTAGGGATACCGCAAGGTGGAATACTTATGATTGACCTCTCTAGAGAGAGTAGTACATTAGATGCTATTCTTTGTATTCGTATGATTAGTAGATATTTGATAATGATAAGAGAACTTTGGAGAAAGTTGTTGTATATATTTTACATGATTGTTATTGTTTGTTTGAGATACCATAGAACAGATCTTCTTCTCTTGATAAGCCGAAGACTGCCGACCCCAAGAAGAACAGATACATGAACAGATATGTAGTCTTTCTTTGTTGCAATTAATCCTAACTCCCTTTCACTTTCAATGCCTTCATACATCGATTGTTTCATACTATCAATCTTCTCCTTCGATAGACAATTCTTGTGCCTCTCTTGATAATCCCAATTGTTCATATAAACCCTTAATCTTATCTTCCATCAGCTTCGTACTAAGTTCATATCCGTTCTGAACAGCATCGGTAATTGCATCATTAAGATCATCAATCGATACAACACCTTCTTCTGACTCTGACATGAATAGGAAATTTGGATCTACTTCTATACCTATAGGCTGTTGCTTCCCATCATATGTTGCCTTAACACCGCCTCTTCTATTCTCACCTATACTACCTATACCTCCACCACCGACACCTGCTATACTTTTACCAATAACTTGTGTCGATGACAACTCATC
>Ga0214478_101685_pt1 | contig 10556 bp, 8 predicted proteins | sample M1_20Mar14CPVII9_2_FD_178001 | JGI IMG/M metagenome (GOLD analysis project Ga0214478, IMG submission 178001) | Marine eukaryotic communities from Monterey Bay, California, United States - M1_20Mar14CPVII9sort6BwellD7 | ecosystem: Environmental > Aquatic > Marine > Unclassified | place: USA...
AACAATGGATGAGAAGAGTCGAGAGAAACTCCACATCACTGTGAGTACTATCATCAAAGAAGACAGGTCACTGATTATTGACTGTGAATTGTCACTCCCGACGGATTGAAAGATTAAACCGGCAAGGCTAGCCAAGCCCACCACCTCTACAATTCGAAGCAAGTTGATACAAGTGTATGAGTATAACTGCAATTGTATGGGAAAGAGGTAACGCAATTGTTTTCTCCATGTACATCCTTGATGCACGATGCTTTCGTCCACTGGCGATATATCAACCTTGCCCTTGACACTAAAACCATCAAGTACAAACTGAAAGTTTTCCTTCAAGTCAGAGTTAACCTTGTCGTCATCTTTTTGACTGAATATACGTTCAAATGTTGTCGACAGGGTTGATCTTCTCCGTGTTCTAAAGCTGAAGAAGTCAGATGTGCTTATCTGAGTGTTGAGTCGGCGAGGTGGAGGAAGTGGCAATGACACTGATGTCTGCTTGGAGCTTACATTCGTCCTATTCTCCTTGGTTTTGTTTGAGGGAGGTGGAGGAGGCAAATCTGCTTCTTCCAGAGTCTTGGGGCCAAGGTCACTGTTACTGCTATCACTTTCATTCTCGTCCTCTTCCTCTTCGATCTGTTCGGTAACTGTTCCAATATAAGAGGGCGCGACAACACTAAAACCAAGAATAGAATCTCGGGTCTCTTCGCTGCTACTCTCGATGTTGACATCAATGTTAGACTTCAACCTCTGAACTCCCGATCCTATACCAAAGGAAGACAATCGTCGGAGCATCTCTCCTACCTTGTTATGATCTCGAAGTTGCTCCTTTTCAGTTATTGTTGATTGTGAACGACGCATCGGAGGAAGTACAATTACCAATATAATACTTGCTAGCACAACCAAGACGAACACGAGTGTAGGGAGAAAATCAGGGATGGCACGTGGCTGCCGTCCAGATTGAATGTTCAAGCCAGCATCATAGACATATGAATCAAGATTGGAGGCTTGGCTTGTATCATGAAGACACAAGTGTGACCTGCTACATAACTTCTTCCCTGGCATCTGGAGCTGTAATGGAGCATCTTTATCAGTGTAGCATTCACAACTAGGCTTTGATGATAGTGAATTGACAAGTGTAGTGTTGCAACTTGGGAAGTCAATTGGCCAGTTATCGTCAAACTTTGGAATACGATAATCACCAATGATTAACACAAAGCTCAACCCATCTTCTCCGTGAACATCACGCTGACCACTAACCATCCACAGTCCACTACGATTGCCAGTTTGTAATCTAGTTGCAACGGCACCACCTGCAGGGATAACAAATGTATCCTTCTGAATTGATTGATTAGGCGGTATTGAATCAAGAGCGAGGAGTCTATCCTTGCTTTCATATGCCTCGCTCAACTTGCATGACTGTAGAGTACAGTCTTCATTCAGTATTGGAGTCTGATATCCAAGAACTTCGACACTGTGTCCGTGTATATGCATAGGGACGTCCATGAGCAGTGTTGTTCTCCAGATTATAATTACTGAAGAATTACGGTCAACACGGAGTGCCATTGAATGAGGATGTATTGACTTCTCGGGACGAAAAGTCCGTGAGATCATGGCCCCTGGAGGTAGCTCATTCTGTACTAAATCGGAACCATCAATACTAACGAGGTGGGCATATTGTGGAGCTGGCAAGTGATGTGTGTCCACGGTATGAACTTCAGATCCGGCGGCATCATCTTTACTACCACCCTTATCATCATCAGCTTGGATTATTAACGGACTAAGGTTGGTTATCGGTATACAACCAGGACTGCCGTGGCAATTCAATGTTGCTACTTCTTTCCCATTCGTCATTGTTGAGGCAATATTTTGTGGAGGGTCAAGCACATCTTCTTCATCAAGAAGAGTAGACTCTACACTCGAGGAAACTTGCAAGATGGCACGAATACCATTCATAAATCCTTGGGATGTTGGTTCAAGCGTATCAGCTCTAATCCAGAACTGTTCTCCATCATTTAAATCACCAAAGATGAAGATTTCAACATCAAATCGCTCACCGACATGAATAACAAGCTGGTCAACAGAAAAAGGCTCTATTGGTTGAGAATCTACGGCAACCACCGTCAATGGAAAACCATCAACCGAGAAACGAAGAGATGCATGTTGACCACCATTAATGACTCGGAACTTGTACTTTTGATTGGTATTAACTTTGATAACCTCACGTAATTTGCCGTTTGTAGTGCCAAAATGCCAAGGAGTAGTTGCTACAATTACACCGTCTGCTTTAGACGGAGGAGCGACGACTCCACCAATGTGTTGAGAATAACGAGCTGATGACGAGTCCAACGAGCCGTCTTGAAAGAATAGGACACGTTCACTACTGTAAGCCAAAGTTGTATATCCCAATGGTAATGTGGACGAAGGAGTATTCAGCACATTTACCAAGTCGGTAGAGCCTGGTGGATGGACGATTAACGCACCACGGACAGCATCATAGCTATCAAAGTTTCCCGAAGAAGTGTAATACCAATACGTGCCCGGCCGATCATTAACAACAACATCATACGTAAATGAATTGCCTTCTGATAACGGACACTGGCCAACACCTACACTTCCTGCATACTGGAATGCCCCGTCATACGATAACCCGTGTAAATGAAGAGAGAGTCCTGTATGTGGCACGTCATTGATTAGTTCAAGTTGTAATCTATCTCCTGTTTCAACATGAATAGTTGGTCCCATTAACGTATTGTGCGAGGTGTCATTGTGAGCAACGACTGCAAGGGCTGGAATTTCTTTAGGGAGTTCTTGACGCTGTTTGTCATTAGGCCAAGTCTTATACAATTGGGAAAGTGATGGAATCGTTTGAGAGAGAGGTAGACTCGTTGGAATAATCCGAAATGAATAATTTCGTTCTATTGCAGTTGTACTATTCAATAGCAACAACAATACAGCAATGAAAGAATACATCTTTCTCTCTTTGTACGACTGTCTACTACGGACTACCTAATGTGTTGTCATTGATACTATGCTGTCATTTGATTTGACATATTGTGGATGCATAGGTCGATATGACCTCTAACACATTAATCCCCGCCCGTCGTGTTTAGTATTGGTTATGTTGTAGTGTTTGGACGAGCAGAGATGTTGGTGTGATTGATTTGAGTCAATTTTCTCTCAACTTTTTTAGTATCGTACCGTGTAAATTTCATACATACGGAGTACCGATACTAAAATTACATGTGGAAATATCCCAAGAAGGGGTATGCATTAAATATCTATGAATATACGAATTCCTATGCATAATGTTTTTTGTGAGATATCACCCCCTATTTTCATTCATCCCAGAGGAGAATACTGTCGCTGCTGAACTTGCTTATTAGTTTGTTTAGGTGAGTTGGCATGGCAGAATTTGATAGTAGGCGGCGTCTTGTGGCGGTCTAATATCGTTGGTATGGTGGTATATTCATTAGTTATATTATTTGCAATGATTGTGTGTGACGACAGGTGCATCGCTGGCGTTTTAGGGTGGCAAGTTCAATTAAGATTTTTTAGATATCAGCAGTGCATGCTACTGAGAAGGTTTGTGTTTGGAATATATACCATGTTATATAACGGGGTTGAGTCCATTGATTCATTGCAATATCTATTCTATTTATATGATAGATAGTTGGCAGCCGCCGGCGGCGGAGTATCGAGGCTGGTATGATGTCGGTGTCTTATACTCCGAGTTGATGTTTTATTTTTGCAATCCTTTCTTTCGATCTCTTGTATTGCATTCATCATTCACCGTCGTATTACTAACAAATACACCTCCTTATTCAATCTATAGCCTTTTAAGGTCTTACACACTTCTCATTCAAGGGGGTTGGCATCTTTTTATGATAATAGCACAAACATACCGCTATTCAATTTCACACATCAAGGATTTACAAGGCTACTCTCTACTTACAAATACACACTAAGTATAGCTGAGTATAGCATTATAATTTCTATTTGTATTTAAGATTGTCCACAAGAGTATAGATTGCAAGAGATCAAACACAACAAGTTCAAGCGACATTAAACTTTAAGGTATGTACTTTTTTGTACTGGATTTTTTTGGTATGGGGTTTTATGTATGTAAGTGGGAAGACGTATTCTATGAGGGTATATGGTGTGGTGGATTGACTTATTCTTTACATTTGTTGATGGATAAGATGGATAGAGGAGGGGTTTGTAAGAAGTTAGAGAGCAGAAGGGGGGAGTGCCTAAGATTTTTCGCCGAAATTCTGATACCCGTGATCCTATTTTTTACCCTTTTTTCTAACCCGTTTTTGCCCTATTTTCTGACCCCAATTAGTAAAAAAGACTGAAAAATACGGGTACCGCAAATCATCAAGACCCGAAAATAGGCCCCTTAATCTTGGAACTTCGATAAATCCATCATCGATCACAAATCAATATCGTCGTCGTCTTCTACTTGCTCATAATAATAGACGATCGATATCCCAAGAGCAAGAAGGTTGCCGGTGTGCGTGTGTGTGTTAATTCACATCATATGAATCAAGGCGTTATTATCACCGTCGTCGAGCAATAATATTATAATTTCTCATCATCGTATCATCAATATCAATCATCTATTGTATCGTCGACCAATATAATCACCAAGATCCATCGCCTTGGGGCAGGCCATTCGCCCCAACACTTTTCCAGTCATCTCCCACGTCTCTATTTTCCTTCTACCTGCTACAATACAATACAAGAAGGGTCACACATCATAAATAATAAATTAAATAAAATCATTAAATCATGATTCAGCAACAACAACTCGGTGGAAGTCACAACCAACGTCTTTCCACAGATACATCAACATCATCATCCATCGATCTTAAAATATTCATCAAGGACGTACACGATACACACGGTAGGAAACGTCCACTCACCGTCCGGCCATGGGCATCCATTAAAGACGTGAAAGATCAAATTACAAAACATTTACACATCCCCGCCTCCTCACAATGTATATACTTTGGCCCATTATTATCAAGTTCGAAGGTATTACCCAATCATCGTACATTACAAGATGCTGGGATATATCGTAATGGTGAAACATTACTGTTGGAAATTAAGACCTCTCAAGGTGGTAGTGGAGGAGTTGGTGGATTAGGAGATTACAATCACTCTATATCATCATTACGGAATAATCAAACAAAACCTGATATCTGTGTGTCGTCATCAACATTGGATATATGTCCCAAGTCATTACAACGTCTTGTGCAACAATCAAGACGAGGATTAGCTTTGGGTTTTAAACCAGCCTTGGCACCCGATGGTTCAGGAGGGTCCTACTTTCTAAGTGATGCACGTAAGAAACGTGTTGGTGTATTTAAACCAGCCGATGAGGAACCCTTTGCGGAGAATAATCCTAGAGGATATGTTCCGCATAATACCACCTCCGCAAGTAATGGTGCTTTATCATCATTGGTCGAGGAAGAGGATAATGCCGAGTGGTTACGTCAGGGGATACGTCCTGGTGAATTGTGCTTGCGTGAGGTTGCTGCATTCTTATTAGATCATGATGGATTCAGTTCAGTGCCCATGACAACATTGGCTGAGGCACGTCATCCTGCCTTGCACACTGCCGGTGCACATTGGACACTAAGTGAAGGCGGTGCAAGTGTGGGCATACATTCCATCACAGCAACCAAGTCTCCTCTCACTCAAGGTACTACTAGCAATAATAATACCTCAACATCTCAAGATTTAATCAAGAAGGTTGGATCCTTCCAAGAATATGTCCATGCCGAATGTACCATGGACGATATATCACCCTCCAAAATATCGATAGATGAGGTACACAAGATTGCAATCCTCGACATTCGTCTTATGAATGCTGATAGGAATGTTGCCAATATATTATGTCAACGTATACCCGAGGATCCTGACCATTTCAAGTTGGTGCCGATTGATCATGGATATTCACTTCGGAGTAAGTGTGACGTTGCGTGGTTTGATTGGTGTTGGTTAGATTGGCCACAGATGAAGGAACCATTATCAAAAAGATCAAGAGATTATGTCCTTGGTCTTGATATTGAGGCTGATGTACGATTGTTACAGGAACGTCTTAATATGCAGAATGATGTATTGGATTATTTCAGAAGTAGTTGCTTGATATTGAAGGCGGGAGTCCGAGCTGGGTTGACATTGTATGATATATGCAGTGAAATTATGTGTAGGAATGATCCGAGTGGTGAGTTGTTGTTGTTCGTTGTCGGTAGTACCTTTTAGCATTCATCTTCTTGTCAACTTCTAACACCTCTCTCCTTAACATCTATCATCTCTTTTCAGGTGAGATTCCTTCCAAGTTGGAAACGTTGACTACCATGGCATCTGAACTAGCGATGTCAGCCGTTCACAATGGCCGATTCCATCATGCCACGGCCTCCATGGCCTTGGAAGAACAGCTTGCCACAAGACGCAGGAGCATGATGGTTAGTAGCCAACAACCATCCTGTCGTTTCCCCACTTCCTTCAAGACACGGCCTGTTGTTCGGTCTGCATCGTCATCAGTCTTTTCGCAAGTTGCTGCCAGTATAGGAGGTGAGAGTGCCTGGTCGGACCAACTGATGAAGCTCGACAGTGGCCTCTCTGCCGAAGACTTTCATGATTCCCAAACCTCGGTGAACAACAACAACAACTCCAACCCTCCAGGTGCAGTCCAATCATCACAATCGGACAATAGCTTTGATCCCGATGACGATGACGACGCTGTATCCTTCACAAGTGACTCTCCCGAAGACTGTGCCGCTGGAGAATGGGCCGCAGCACAGATTGATCAGAGCATGGACAAGGAAAATGCGGCACTATTGTTTGGTCATCGTGACAGGTCGATTTCAGAGTCGTCCACGTCCACAAATGGCAGTAACGATACTTCAATGTCAACTTCATCATCTGCCGTGGGTTTTTGGACTATCCGTCCAGGGTCATCATCAATTGAAGATGAAGGATCTGATGACGCATCTGAGATTTGTTGGACTCCATCATTGCAATCCTCAAAACAAAATGCATCAGACCCCCCTCCTCCGTTGGATATCGATGATAAGGATGTTCCTCCCCACATTCTTTCTCCGAGTGGATTTTCAGCTACCAACCTTGACAAGTTCCTAACAGAAGCTACTACCCTGGCAGATGATGAGTCATCTCATCCATCGTCTAACCATGCCGATGATGAATTCAGTCCTTCGCCGCCACCCGCATCCCAGCTGCTACTTCCAGATGCAGTAGGTTGTCTATCTACCTTCAAGCCGCTAAAGAAGATGAGTCGAAGTATTTCCTACTCTGCCTTCTCATCTTACAATAGCACCCTGCCACAGAATGATGCAAAGCCCAACAAGTTATTCCAAAGCACCGCCGTTATGCGGAATAGTCTCTCGTCTACACAAGAACGTGATTTGTTCCGGACATATCATATGAAATTTGTTAATCTCCTTGCAGAGAGGCTAATGCAGCAACAATTAATGCGCAAGAGTAAAGAATGAAATGATTGATTGGTACCCCCACAAACAGGCTGGGTGATCATGATACACATTGTTGTACAATATTGAAAAAAGAAAGCCACAAGGCATTTAGTAAAATAGAAATGCTCCGATTAGCATTATCTCTTTTCTTTATAGGTATTCTTTTCTCAGAACCCGCTGTCTCGTCCAGATCGCTACCGAGGAGGCTAAGAAGAAGAAGACTAATAGGAAGATAGGACTAATTACACGTACTATCTTAACCTATGAATGTGTAGAGGTCTTCTAATACGCCCCGAAGTTTATCACGCAAGGTAATCTTGAATTGCTTTGCATACTTGGGTGGTTGAATAAAGAATAGAAATGATAGTCTAGTCTCTTCACCATCCATCAAGTCCTCTTCCTTGGCTGTACAAACACAGTGTTCAAAATTGTCATTAACTTTCAATGGCATGAAGTAGAGGCTTCCTGGATTGGGACGCACTTCTATTATTTCTTTACTCTTGAGGTGCCTGAAGTTAATTGTTCGTTGAGATCCGAGACTAAGTACCAATATGTGCTCACCGAATGTATCTGTAGAGTTGATAGAGAGAGGTTGTGAGAGAAGGTGGACATAGTAGCTTGTGTTAGTACAAGCGGTTCATTGAAATTGAACACATAGCAGAGAAGACTTTCCTGTATGATATGGTACATTATGTTCCGGATGTAATCTATTACACCAAACATAGCTAACCTTTCCATCGAATTCTTTCTCAATCTTTCGTGATAGTTCCTCAAGTTTAGACATACCAATCGATTTACTCGCCCGTTTAATATTCCGCTTACTCCTCCTAAATTCATATGCATGTTGATTAAGCTTAATTCTATACAGTGTTGGATTAGCCTTCCATGGCAAGTTGTTGCTATTGTTCAAAATTTCAAATGATTCCTTTGCTTCCTCTTGGGAAAGGAAGTCTTCGATTATATACACGCCTACTTCATCTACTTTTGTTGCTGCATCTAGTTGGTCTAGAAATGGTGTAGTAGATGCTGCCTTGGTACTCATGGTATGTAGTAGATATAGGTGTAGTAAGATTGTCAAAAATGTGGTTACTGAGCAAATAAGTTGATGTTGTGTATCTATATGTCTTCGTCTTTCTTCGTCTTCACTTGATTTGATTTGGTGATGTCGTTCTCTTGTCGTTTGTGTTTGTATTGTGCTGTTTTCTGTTGTGTGATCTTTTCTAGAGGACGGTCACTACATGATATTCTAGTGTATCAATGTGCCAAATAAACATTTGCATTATATCGTCTTATTTCATTTGCATTATATCCTCTTATTTGCAAAAGTTTGCTAAATAACATCTCCTCAAAGAGCCTCTACTACATGAACACAATAGAAACTATTAGAAAGCTAAAACGAGGTACCTAGATAGAATAAGGCGAAAGAGATAAGGCTACTTTATGAATGTACCTCGCACACCTACCACTATGTGATAAGTAGCTCTTCTCTCTTCTCCAGTAAGTGACGGTGTTTATATGTGTAGTACATACATACCTATGACATACATATGCCGAGAGGTAGGCAGAAAATCGTATTGATTTGTTGTAAATTGCAAAGACAGTAATCCGCTTAGGCGGGAGCAGTTTACCCGTGTTAGGTGTATGGACCGACCTTAGTATGCAATGGCAAATAGTGGTACGATATTGTATAATGTATAGCATGAAGTAACATTATAACTTTGCTGCTCATACGTTTGTTCTCTCGAAACAATCAAGATTAGAGATAGCGTTGATGCTGTATATCACATGCGGTCATATCAAGTAAAGAATACATAGTATTACTACTATACAAGATAGTGTATCATTCATTAAGTTCAAAATCAAAATAGATAATTTAGACGCACCGTGTATGCATCATATGATACGATGCTTATAGAATGATACGGATGGCGTTACAACAATAAAATCTTTAATTGATGGTGCTGTCATCTGAAGGGTTACATTTGCTAAGTAATGTTGCTGTATGGCGTCATGACTTTGAGACGATTAATGATAAGAATGTTGCTATGTGGCACCATTACTACACTGATGTAATTAATTTTTATATCATGAAGGAGAATCACCGTGAGTGGATCGATAAAAATAATAAGAAGAAGAAGGAGGAGGAGAAGAATAGGAATACTCAACTTCTGATGGCTGGGATGTCATTAGATTTCAAGTTAGTGAGGAGCATCGTCTCAATAGAACATTTAATACTTTAAATGATTTCTTAGATTATTGGTTTCATGAGTATAACAATCGTCAAGAGAGTAGTAGACTCGAACCGGTATATATGAAAAAGCAGACAAAGAAACAATCAAGACAAGGCCCAACCGGAGTCCAACAAGAAGCCTTGGAAAGATATCAAAAACTTAGCTACACAGATAAAGCAATATATAGAGCAATTGGAAAGGAGTACTTTAGAAAGAGAAGTAGTCCATAACCTTGGTACAATGATCTCTAAATTAGGCAAGATAACATCAATATATATTATAGGTACATATCTCTTTAGTTGTCAACTTGGCGTATGCCTCCATGTGGAATATAATTTTGCAATCTTATCTCAACGAATATTGATTGTCGGCGGCAAAAGCAACTCTCTATGGTTGTGATACCATAAATGAGTGTAGATTGCGGCGGTTTGCTGCTTGATATTGTTCTTCTCATTCCTCACCACCCCAATAATGCAAAATGGATCTGGCGTCACTTGAATCCGGTAATCTGACGGCACATGATATAATTATAAAGCAAGCATGGGATGAGGGGGAATTCTTTGTACTTAAAGATTTGAAAATACGTCAAAAGAGGAGGAAGATCTTACTTTGGAAGATTCATCGCCGTGACCTTGCAAAGAAATATAAATTAAAGCTTGACAAATGGGTAGGGGTAACGAGTGAGTGTATGTTGAGTTTTAATATAGTTGTATCATCATATCATAATCTAATGCTATATATATTTGTTTGCAGGCAAGGGTCTTGCAAAAATGAAAGACGATGATATTGAACAACTCTTTGAGTGTATGAACGAGGAACTTAAACTAATAAACCA
>Ga0214478_101686_pt1 | contig 10548 bp, 8 predicted proteins | sample M1_20Mar14CPVII9_2_FD_178001 | JGI IMG/M metagenome (GOLD analysis project Ga0214478, IMG submission 178001) | Marine eukaryotic communities from Monterey Bay, California, United States - M1_20Mar14CPVII9sort6BwellD7 | ecosystem: Environmental > Aquatic > Marine > Unclassified | place: USA...
CAAGCAAGATTTGAATTATATGTATCATCGTAGTCGGAGTGCACCGACGCCACATAATCATCATGGCTATAGACAGCAACGTCGGCATCATCAACAGCAGCAGCGACAGCACTTGTCGTCTTATGACCAAGCATACTATCATCAACATCATCATCAACAACATCCACCACAGCAACCACAGCATTATTTATACTAGAAGAAGAGTCAATAGAAAGGGGAGAGGAATATAAGGAGGGTAAAGCTTGAGGATGGAGAGACGAAGAGCTTTGGAGGCACTACTAAATACTAAACAAACATCCGAGTTCTTAACTTGGAGCCGACTAAATTATTGGGGGATCACATCACAGCAATTTAAACACCAAGATACTTAGGGGGAGAAACACGACTAGGTGAGATTCGAAATCATCAAATGGATATAAGAAAGCTCCATGCGAGAGATTTGCTGAATACTCAATAGAATAGAAACTAGTCCTATATGTAAACTAGAATATGAACTTGTAACTATTACAGGGCACGTCTACTAGCCTATCATCGTCTTATCTTTGAACACGGAGCATAAGGATACTTCTCGTCACAAGATTACTAATACCTCAAGACCTACATGCTACCGTTGTCGCTGTATAGGCGGCATTGATATGCTCAGACTCAGCGAGAGCAAGAGAAAGAGAGCTGCTCCGCTCAGATGTCAAAGTGAATATCAAAGTGAGTATCACTCGCACAACACTGAAGCCCGCTATTTTCCTTTTTAGATTTTACTTTTTCGATAGATTTTCATTTTTCGATTTTCATTTCAACACGAATCTCTTTCAAAGAACCTACTTACTTAATAATCGTTAAGACGATGAAGGTGTTACTAATTGCAAGCCTCACATTATTGGTTGGGTTTGTCCAAGCTGCTTGTCCTAAATCATGTTCTGGACACGGAACTTGTGGCGTTGACGAAGTTGTAAGTCGTCCTTTAAAAAAAAAATGACGGAGATTGTGTTGTCTGTCGCAATTCTTTCGTTCTCTCATTCTTCTTCTCTTTTCTCTTTCTTTCTCTCAACCCAAACAACATAGTGCACATGCTATCCTGGATGGGGCACGGATGGTAATGCTGGGGGAGATTGTTCTGAACGATTTTGTCCATACGAGTTGGCTTGGGTTGATAATCCAACTCGAAGTGGCGGTAAACATTCATACACTGAATGTGCTAGTAAGGGATCTTGTGATCGTATCTCAGGCGAGTGTGAATGCTTCCCTGGATATGAAGGCAAGGCATGTGCACGTCAGTCTTGTCCAGGTGATTGTTCTGGGCATGGAACTTGTGAATACATGAAAGATTTGGCATTCGGTATTGTTTACAATGAATATTACGACGGATCATCCAATGCTTTGTCCGGTCTAGGCGTGGGAGGTAAGACATTCTCTCAGGATTACTCGTGGGATACTAACCGTGCTCGTGCATGTGTTTGTGACGCTGGCTACCAAGGCTTGGACTGTAGTCAGAGAATGTGTCCATATGGAAATGATGTCATGGATGTTATCCCCGGCTTTGACGAGAATTCACTCCTTGGTATGCCAGGATATGGCAACGAAGTGGCACAAGTTCAGACGGTAACATTATACGACGCTGATCTTAACAATGCCAACTTTGATGGCAAGACATTTGCCATGCAATTCACATCAAAGTTGAACGAGACATTTGTTACTGGTCCCATCATGTGGGATACCAACGATAGTGTCCTTGCGTCCTACATTGAAGGATCCTTGAAGAAGCTACCAAACAAGATTATTGACGATGTCGATGTTACCGTTGACTCAAATGTTGATGCCAATGGTGTTATTATTGATGTCACATTTACTGGATCATCTGTACAAGGAAAACAACACAAGCTTGAGATTATTGTTGACAAGTGTGAAGAAGGATGTACTCCTCGTATCACAGGCTTGACGAACATTCGTACTTTCTCAGATACTACTTTGTCGACTGTTGAAATCTCGACTGTTGGTAGTCACAACTCATTTGAATGTGGTCGACGTGGTAAATGTGATCGTCAATCTGGATTATGTCAATGTTATACAGGCTTCACGGGCGATACTTGTGGCGTACTCACGGCTTTACTTTAGTTGGATGTGAGAGGGTGTGATATGTTTGTAATGATAGCTGAATGTGGTATTGTGTTGAAATATATAATAATGTAATCTAGGAGTACACAACATCATATTGTCTAGCTGTAGCTCATTACCATATCATATTTAGATACTCGTTGTATTAAAGATTCAAATCATATGTCCGTTATTCTGTTGTTACCACCCCCTCAGTTTAAATTACAATAAACGACAGTGCGAATGTGTAGGCACCAAACAACAAGCTAAGCCTTATCCTTGCTCTTCTTCATTTACTCTAGATGGAAGATCTTGTCGTCAATACAAGCGATGAAGACCCGTCATCAAATTATGATGAAACAAGTATTGTTAATCTACTTGCAAATACAGATGAACAATTAAAAGGTCAGCTCAAACCAGCTGAGCTTGTAGTTGATAAACAAACACTTGTTGATGCCACAAGAGTTCAGAATCAAGCTCTTATCTTCATTTATTCTCAACTTCAAAGCCTCAACAATAAGCTTGATGGAGTCGAAGCCAATTTATCTCGGCGTATAGATGAAGTTGATATAAAGCTTGGACAATGGGGTGATAGGATACATCTTCTTGAGGAAAAGTCAAAGGTATGTTGAAACTATATCTGCATGTCTTATCGTATAAATACTTGGCAACTCTCATTCTTGTGTGTGTTACTCCATTCTCCAGTCTCATGAAGAGGCCCTTGCTGAACAAGATGTTATCAATAAGCAAGTAGAAGAGTTTAAATCTGAAACAAACAAGGCTCTTGGTGATACCCGAGACTGTCTCAAGGTCATAGATACAGTTGTCAAAGACTTGCCAAACACATTGCAATTATCTGCTACACAGATTTATATCAGAAATGATGATACAGATGCAGAAGATACTACCCCTGCTCCGACTGTGCATGATAGCCTTCATCTTCATACTCATCAGATGAACGAGTTGGAAGTACAAACCAGCCGAATGGTAACGAATCAAAAGCAGAATGACGAGACCAAATTGAATGCACTCACAGAAACAGTCGAACAAGTACAACTTGAGCTCCAAGATTCAGTCTCTCAAACAGAAGTTGATGAGAAGATCTCACTCAAGGTTAGAGAACTAGTTGACCAAATTAAAGAGGCTCTCTTGACCGTAGAAGACGAAGAGGCTGATTTTAAGAATGTTGCAAGTACGTTGCATGCTTTGTTCAATAGTCTAAAGGAGACCAAGGCTGATAAGTCTGAAATGAATCAACTTCGCAATCAAATTATAAACACTCAGCTCAATGGAGGTGGTGGTAGTAATATTGAGAGTAGCAATGGTGTCGGTGGCACTTTAGATTACAAGGGACTGAGGAAGATACTTTCATCTTATAGCAAAACTGATCTCATCAACAGGCAGCTTGAAGGCAAAGCTGATAAAGACCTGACCGCCTCAAGACTTGCTCATAGTTCCAATATGATTGATAAAATACTCGAGACTATTGATGAACTATGGTTTGTGATAAAGAAACAAGAGTCAGTAAGCAGTAGTAACACAAGTGATGACAGGGGAGAGGATATTGATAACAAGGAACAACTCACTAATACAATCACTTCTCCCTCTGAGAGTATCAGATCCCTTGTTTCTATTGAAGAAATTGATTCACAATCAAAACAGACTCGTAGTAAAAGTTTCAGTTTAAATGGATGTGGACAGCTCATGGAGGCTGAAGTATCGCCTTCCACTACTCGACCAAGAACATCAATAAGTTTACAAAGAGATGGAAGTTCTAGTAGATTGAGTCAAACACGACCAGCAACGTCTCCAAGTAATTTCTCCTACTATTTGACTCCAAAGGATAAGCGCCGCTCTTCATTGATTCAACTACAAACGGGCAAAGACGGCTCACTGTTTGTAGGTAATAATAGCCAATGTTCTTCTAAAGATGAAGATAAGATGGGAGAGACTCGACATGAGATTGTTGTTGATAGACCACGAAGTAGCTCCTCATTTTCGCCACTTCAGTTTTTCAAAGGTAGAGCAACTGCTTTATGAATTTGTGTTATATGCGTTTAGTTTAGATGTCGACCCCTGAACTGCACTTAGTAGTAGTAACGACCCTTCTTGGAGGCACGTTGATAAGCTGTTGAGAATGGAGGCGGAGGTAGTGCATCGTTATGTGTGACTGTATTATAGTTGGGTTTATAACATAAGAGATGATATCCAAATTCTAACAGTAATGTAAAATCAGTTGCACTCACCTTCTCCTCTCACCGATACTGTCATCAACTTTGCTATTTCATCCCTATTAAGGTCTCCTCTCCCCATTAGGTATGCAATTTTACAGCTGATGGCCTCGAGAGTCATATCATTTGAGGACGTCACACCAACTTCTTCCAGCGCTTTACCCGTCGCATAGTGTCCTTTGTTTGTAGAGTTATGAGAGAGAAGTATATATACTCAATCAGTGCCAAAAAAGAGCATATCAATACAAACTGTGAATATTGGAAACTTACCCATCATGACACTGCCTTGGTGACATTGTGTAGATGCAACAACCAATATACCAAGATCGTGTGCTCTCTTTAAGCAGTTTATAAAGTCTTTCTTGACGGCAGGGGCATTTCCGGTTCCATACAATTGTAAAACCAAGGCTCGCAAGCTTCCAGATTCAGCTCCCGACTCAATTGTATGACGAAGTATTTGATCATCGAAACCCGGTACCAATCGAAGCGCAAGCAACCTAGTATCCATTCGTGTGTGTACTCGCAACACGCCTCTTGCAGGCGGTAGAGATAAGTGATCGTTCTCTTTAATTGCAATCCCTGTTGTGGCTAATGGTTGCATATTAGGCGAATCAAAGGCATGTAACTCTCCAGAGTTGACCTTCTGTGCACGACAAGCACGAAGCAATCTATCATGGAAGAAGATTGTAACCTCACAAATTGGTTGTTCTCGAGCTGCAAATATCAAAGCCATTATCAAGTTCTGTCGAGCATCTGAATGTGGTTCTGCTATGGGCACTTGACTACCAGTGAAGACAACTGGTTTGCCCAAGTTCTCGAGCATGAACGAAAGTGCCGTAGCTGTATAGGCCATCGTATCAGTCCCCATCAATACAACAAAGCCATCGAAGTGTAAATAGTTGGCCTTGATGTCTTTCGCAAGTACTTGCCAATCAGCTGGACCCATATCAGAGCTATCCAAAAGAGGACTGTACTCATGCACTACAACCTTTGGCATCTTATCATTAGTCAGCTCCAACATTGATTTAAGAAAATCTGTGAGAGCTCCGGGCACCGGAGACAATGCCCCATCCTGTTCTGGATTCGGTGCCATTGTTAGAGTTCCACCCGTACATAACACCAACACTCTTTTTCTTTGACTACCATCTCCATCATGTAACTTTACTTGTGGTATAAAGAAGAAATCACTCTCCGGCGCTTCAATATGTTCCGTCAAGTTTTCATCATCTTTGGGCAGTAAAATTACATCTAATTCACATTCATGATCATTATCAGATGCAAATGTAGTTGGATTCATTATAGTTTCATGATCAAATAGTGACCCCGCAGGAGTTAATAGAGGAGTCCCTGTGTTATTGTACGGAGAAAGTGTGGTATCGTCAGAGATAATAACATTATTAATATTAATTATGCATATGATATGCACATGAAATAGTTAATGCACTCTCCTGATGCTACCAACTAAAAAAGCTGTTATGCATAATTAATACGATATACATAACATTCATATAGTACTTACCTGTACTCGGACATTTACTTTTGCTTGTGGACGAGGTACCTGACATCATACGATATTGATTTGTAGGATATTGAAATACCGAAGCCGAAGAACTTGACAAAGATATTTTTCGATTTGCAATTGTTGTGTTGAGATGATTTAATGTGTATGCGGCGCGACGACCTCCCCCCGCCGTATGTTGTTGTTGACGGGATGAACTCATCACAGAGAACCTCAAGATACGGAACATGGCCGATACTGATTGATTAGGTATTATATTCTCTTTGCAACTTCTATTCAACTCTTTACGATACCTACTTACACAATTCACAATCAACTCTTGTAAGGCGAGGTAAGTACTTAAAAGATCGGTTTGTGAGAAAATTATTGCTAAGTATCTGCCTTTGTACTCTCATAGTTCACTTGGCCATAACTAGTGAGCTCTATCAAAGTATACTCATATCCGGCTGCCACTCTGGAGACAACTCGTAGGTGCCTTGTGCTCATATATTGCATTAGTTTACATTATTTACCGACTGATTGATCTAGGCCGAACTCTATTCTAACACAACACAAACATAAGATATGCACCACTTTGTTATTTTATAAGTATAGTTGGTTTTAGTATATTATAATGCAGTTTGGTAGTAGAAGAAGGCGTAGTGGTATGGGTAGATTCATACCTCCGTTAGTAATATTTATTGTATGTTCCATGACTCTACGATGGACACATGTGCTTGTCACATTCTCACATCAAAACTCCGAGGCACATAATCTTTCACCTTTGCAAAACGCTTTGATTAATACTGCTGTTGCAAACAAGCATAAACAGCAATCAAGTAACAATCACAAAATAAATAATGAGAACAATAACTTGCGACCTGCACCACGAACTCTTACAGAACTCATTACCATAAATGAAACTGCACAAATATCAACTTTGATATATCCACTTCATGCTAAGTCAGGAACACATCACGCCTACTTATACATTGGAACACCACCACAACGTCAGACATTAATAGTTGATACAGGATCTCGTCTTACCGCATTTCCCTGTGAACCACACTGTCCAGATTGTGGCATACACGCTTCATCTCAATATCATTTACAAAACAGTTCGACACATGAGATAGTTGACTGTAACAATTGCAAACTAAATCAAGCTGATTTTCCATTAGAAGATTATATGGCCAGTGATGGTATTGGTGGTAATAGTGGAGATGGACCTAGTTTGAGAGGTAGTACAAAGCAACAACAGATGCAACAAACTCAGAGAAATCTATTCCCATCTTCGTGCATGAATAACAAGTGTGGTATAGATCAAAGATATACTGAGGGATCCAGTTGGAAGGCGTTTGAAGTGCAGGATAAGATATGGTTGGGTTTAGATGATGAACAACAAAGTATAGAAGCACATACCAAATTTGCAACGCCCTTTACATTTGGTTGCCAAGTATCAGAGCACGGTCTTTTCAAGACACAGTATGCTGACGGAATCATGGGCTTGTCGATGTACACTCAGACATTAGTAGGAACATGGTATGGACAGGGTACCATATCTCATGAATCATTCTCACTTTGCTTAAATAGGAAGGGTGGTCATATAGCTATTGGAGGGATTGCCAATCAAGAGAAAGAAAAGCGTCTATCTCCAATGCAATTTACACCATTTTCAAAGCAACAAGTTTGGTATTATACAGTATCTGTAACATCTATATCAGTTGGCAAGCACAAGCTACCAAAGAGTATTCTACCCTATGTCAATGATCACAAAGGAACGATAGTAGATTCTGGGACAACAGACACATTTATCTCGTGGAAAGTAGCAAAGCCATTCATATTTGCGTGGGAGCGTATAACCAAACGACAATACAATAATAGATTGCAAATGTACACTTATGAACAATTCAATGAACTGCCAGTGATAACTTTTGAATTAGACGGAGGCGTACAATGGGAAATAACTCCTCGTGCATACATGGAAGATGTAGATGCCACTAGACAAAGAGAGATGGTCAATGCAACTGAGATAACAACACCCGACAAATGGGAAGGAAAGAGAGGGTTCATTAGCCGCATATATGTTGATGAACCACATGGTGTTGTTCTAGGAAGCAACGCAATGTTAGATAAAGAAATCTATTTCGATCTTGCCAACCGACGGCTTGGAGTAGCAAAAGCAAAGTGTGCATACTAAAGCTAGCTAATACACTTTTATCAGAAAGCTTAAGAGTACAGTTTAATTCCTTACACTACCATCTTGTTCACATTTGCAAGTTTCTCATCAGTCATTAGTGACAGTTCCATTTCAACCAGCGATGTAATTTGCTCTTCTGTCAATCCGGGCACAACTCTCAACTCGCTCGCCATCACTTCTGCTGTAATGCCCACACGACCTGTAAAGTCAATATTTTCCAACGCTAGTGATTGTTCAGGAGTCAATTCTCTAACCAAAGCTTCCATCTTCTCCATATCATACCCTAATCCCTCCATGACATATCTATCCAACTCATCAATACTTTCAATAGGTTTTGTAACTGCATCACTACTCATGCTCTTCTCCATCTCTTTCCTTCGAATTTTATCCTCAAATTCAAGACGTTCTGACATAACCTTTGTCTTGGCCTTTAACTGCTCAATAATCCAATCAACTTCCTCAGGTGTGACACGTTGACTGGGTGGAGTCATATTAAACACCTTCTTATCCATCTCACCCCACTCATCTTGCTGTCCTTCCCACAACTCTTTCTCGGCATCTTCCTCTGCAGCGTCGTAATCAACATCTTCGGAACCATCCTCCAAATCTTCCTCGGCGGCCATGGCAACTTCATATGATGCCCCCTTCTTGGCAGCAAGTGCCGCTTCTTCAGCTGCTGCTCTCATGCGTTCTTGTCGTTCATCACGTTTCTTCTCCTTCTCAGTACGTGTATCCGCTGGTAAATCACGTCCCATACGCTGAGGGAATGCAGTGGGTTTATCATTAAAGAAGGGATTACGTAATCCAACTGGCCGCCCAAGCGATGCACCCGATGTATCCTGTTCCCCATCTTCGCCCGTACTATTCAATGCCCCACCCAATCCATCACTTGCATTAGGTAAATCACTTTCAAATATAAAGAATCTTCGTGGATCACGCTTGAGTATTTCAATACCCTCTCTTTCCTGTGCCTCATAATCTGCCAAGTAGTCTAACTTGGGAGCAGGCATTGCAGTTGGCGGTAATTTGTTACCCCCGCCCTTCTTATCATCACCCTTGTCATTACCGTAAATATCTCTCATCATGTCACGTTGCTTATTCAATAAGGATCTACGTCCCTCTTCCCTAATAATTGCCCTTAATCTTGCACGTTGCTCCTTCCTCCCTTCTGCTTCTACACGCTCCTTCGTCCAATACTTGGGGTCATTATTAGCCTGTAGGTATGCCATTTCTTCCAATTGTTCCAACATAACTTCCTTGGGTTCCTTGTATGTCGGCCGGGAATCCCATGTGTGACATTCATATCTCCAAAAGTCACCGTGATCACCAAATCCTGTATCCTGTCCTGATGGAGCACCGATTAATCCACCCGCTCTTGTCCACAATATCTGTGAGGCAATCGGATTACCCAATGCCTTCTCAACTTCCTCACGTGATGTTAACCACAAGTGTGCCTCAGCTTCTAACTCATCTACAATCTTTTGACGTGCAATTTTATATAATTCCTTCTTGGCTTCACGTTCCTTCTGCGTCTGTGCTAATTCTGCCTCCCATTCTATACGTCGTGCAGTTTGTTTATCTAATTGTCGTTGTGCATTATTTGCAGATTTAATAGCTTTTAAACGTTTCCGTTCTAATGCGGCACGTTTTAATTTAGCTTCTTCAATTTGTTTACGACGTGCCTCGCGTTTACGTTGTTGTTCAATTTCTGCATAGTATTGTTTCCGTAGTACAGAGACTGCTTTATTGTAGGATGCTCTTTGATGGTTGTATATGTTTGCAAGTACTGCATGATGTTATATTATTTTATTGTGAGTGGATATGATGAAGTGTGAAATCAGTGTTAGAACATTGCAATACAATAAAGAAATTAGGTTTATGAATTAGATATCATAACACACACTTACCCGAGGGATTGAGTTCTGATGGTTCAACATATTCAGCACTATCATCATCATCTTCAGAACTATTATTATCATCATCTGATTGTTGTGGAGCATTAGTAGACATCATACTCATTCTTAATGTATGATGTGATGTGTATGTGGTTGGTTGTGTGTAGAAATTATTATTTTGAGTAATGGTATGTCTTAACCGTACGGCCGCCGCTGTTCTTTGGGCCAAAGAACGCCGACCTACAGACGATATTAGAGGTAGTATACGCTGCATTATTGGAGTGTTATATCGATACGCTAGTGCAATAATACTCACCAACAAGTAAGCCGCCACTCTGCCTTTGGCAGAGGATACCAAAATTATCGCCTATTATCGCCACAATTTACTTAGATCACAAAACGAAATGAGAGAGAGTTGAGATGATAACAAAGAGGTATTTCGGTGACGTTTCAGTAGCCTTGAATTAATTGTGATCATAATTCTGTAGGAAATATCTAAGAAGGTAATTTACCCTTCGGCACTCTCATAAAATCACGACTTTTTCAATTTTTGAATTTTACACGTGGAATATTGCGTAAATCGACTTCGCGGTATAAATAAAAATTGAACCGATAGAAGTTGTTGGAAGTTGTTGT
>Ga0214478_101689_pt1 | contig 10519 bp, 7 predicted proteins | sample M1_20Mar14CPVII9_2_FD_178001 | JGI IMG/M metagenome (GOLD analysis project Ga0214478, IMG submission 178001) | Marine eukaryotic communities from Monterey Bay, California, United States - M1_20Mar14CPVII9sort6BwellD7 | ecosystem: Environmental > Aquatic > Marine > Unclassified | place: USA...
ACAAACTAATAATGGTTGTGCATCATCTTCACCTGGAGCTCAGAGAACGGCAGCAACGACAACAATAACATCGGCTGGTCAAATAAGAGCGTACTCGTCTTCCAATGCAGCATCTATACAGTCGAGCTCTAAATCAATATCTCAAACAGCTACTATACCTACACAGTCACAGGGATCAATAATAGGCAAACGATCATTAAGAGCATTATACTCCGGTGTGACAGGACCAATCCTTACTACAGGTATATTTCAATCTCTAAACTTTGCAGTATATGATTCTGTTCGAAGAGTATTATACCAACAACAGATACAATCAGAGAACGATAGTACGATAAGCAGAAGACCGGATGATTATCTACATTATGACAATCTATTCAATACATTCATTGCATCATTCATAGCCGGTGCATCAACGAGTGCACTGACTTCACCAATGATAATAGTGAAGACGAAGCAGCAAATAAAGGTGTGGGGATTTAGACGATCTATCAAAGAAACATATCTAAGTGGACTATCCAAACAACCAAATGTCTTGAATGGTATACGAAACTTTTATACTGGATTTGGATTTCATTTCTTTTGTGATTCAATTGGGAGAGGAGTATACATGTATTCGTATGAGCTATTGAAACGACAACTTGCTCAAGCTAAGCTATACAACAACAAAAGCGCTACTACTAATGAACAACAACTACAACAAACATCTAATAATAGAGTATCAACAGCAAATCTATCAATACCAGAACGAATGATATGCGCGGCATCATCGGGTATGATATGTTGGGCATTCATCTTTCCCGCAGATGTTATCCGGTCCAAGTTATACGCTAAATCATTGAATACACAGGTACAACCAACGACTATGGATGGTATACACTTGGCTAGACAAATGGTGAAAGAAGAGGGTATCAAATCACTTTATAGAGGAATGGGTGTTACTGTACTTCGTGCTGGACCTGTTGCCGCGGCAGTACTGCCGGTGTATGACTCTGTATTGGAATGGCTATCATCTTAAATATATGTATATGCGTGTGGAAAGAAACATCTAACACTAGATGTTAATAATGCTAACTGCTACTAAAAAAGCTAAGCTAAAGAAAGACACTTCAATACCTAATCATACATCGTTTCAGCCTTTGTTCTTTCTTTACTCTTCATCTCATCCACAGATACTTGATGAGCACGCAATGTATTTGTATAATCTTGTTTAGTCACATGTCCAGCTTTATACCCACTTCCAACACACTTCAAAGCATCATCAAACCCTGCCCTTGCTGAAATCATATAGTGTTTCATTGCTAGATGTACATTGCCTTGTTTGTTCTCCGTATGTCCAAGCACGTGCCTTGCTTTTTCATGCCCTCCGATTGCTGCAAACCTATAATGATGGAGAGCTTTTTCTGTGTCCTTTTCTACACCATCGCCAAAGTATAATGCAGTAGCAAGGTTATAATGCGCCATAATTGATCCAAGTGCAGCCCCTTGTTTCCACAATTCAATTGCCTTGCTCATATCTTTTGGTAAAGCACGCCCAATTTGATAGTTTATTCCTAGCTCATTGAATGCCTCAGCATCGCCCAGTTTTATCCTTTTCCTTAATCGCTTCGTAGCCTCTTTTTCTGAACGAGGCAATGATACTCTACAAAATGCGCACCAAGCTTTCATCCTGCCCTCGATCATTTCCTCTTTTGACGTCATAATACATCCATAACATAGCATCTTCCCACAGCATGCTTGATATGCAACGTGCACTCCACAAATTCCACTTGAGTGTGGCATTGGTAACATGCAGATCGGGCAATCTTCTTTTGGTGGAGGATCTTGAAATAATAGTAATTCATCATTATTAGATATATCTAACCTACCAAGAATATCCGACATAATTTCACATGTACCATCTTCTTTACTTTGTTTTTGATCACATGATATGTTCATCTTTTTGTTTGATACCCCTTCACCTGTACCACCGCGTGTACTACTACTATTATTATCTGATGATGTATCAATTATTGAGTAATGCTTGATGTCGTATAAGAGACTCTCTTAACTATTCAATCAATTCAGTTTGTACATATCATAGCTCTAGAGAGAGCTGATGTCATTTTTTTTTTAGCAGATTAAGAGGTTGTACTGAATGTTAGATAAAGCCATATACCACTACTCCTTATATATGGCAGTAATCATCAATAAATTTGCATATATCGGTGTTTATCCATAGCATTTCATAGCGTCGAGTGATTAGGCTTTACATCTTATCTCTTGGTTGTGTACTGTGACAAAGCCCTGTGTTGTCTTTGTTTACTGATAATGATATCTGACATTCTTCATATGGGCAAAGATAATTTCATCATTGTCATCGGCTTCGTCTTGGACTCTAACCCTATTACCAGGTTCTATGCTCTTAACTATCCATACCCGACCTTCTTCACGTGACACCCTAACTCGGTCACCTTTCTGGAAACCATCTTTCTCGGCCCTTGCAGATGTGTTCTTTCTACTATCACGATAGTCCTTATGATAAGCAAGTTCATCTTTGTACCATTTCACAAGAGCTTGATCCTTATCACTCACTTCCAATGGGTTGAACACCTTAATTGTAACTGTACCATCAGCCTCCTTGAGTAAAGCTAGGCCTTGGTCAAATGAAGTAAATGGGATTTTGTTGATAGATTGAATCACCATACCAACTCTTAGTTCAGAACTTTCAAATAGACTTCCGGGATCGATGGATGTGACTTCGAGACTGGAGCCCTCTTCCGCCTTTTTAATTCCAAGTCCTAATCTGGCATCCTTGCTTGGTTTGACAACTGGGATATGCAATGTAGATTGCTCAATGATACTCTTTGCACGGTCGCGCTTTTCACTTTTCCTAGCAAGCTCATCTTGATACCATTTCACAAGAGCCTGATCCTGATCACTCAACTGCAATGTAGAATCAGCTTTCATCTGATGAATGATACTTTTTGCGCGGTCACGCTTGTCCTTGTCACGGATACTACTACCGAATATATCAGACAAGCCACTCATCAAAACACCCCCTCTTGTTTCGGATGAATCATGAAACCTTGGTAACAAAATGTTACGTTCCGTCTCCAACAAGTTCTTGGATATAGCAGATGCGGCCATGAGACAATAATGAGCATTCATAGCAAGCCAGAGGAAGTGATGAGCTGCCATGAGGATGTGTCCCATCACCTTCTCTTCCAAGATGGCATCTTCACTTCCAATGGCTTCATCAATTGTTGCATATGAAGTTTTCACCGTCCCAGTGAGACTGCAGCGGAAGTAGTTGGACAATGCACGTTTCCACATACTTGGTGCTTGTGTATCCAAATCAACATCAGGTGCTATGGATCCTTGCCAGCATGGTGGTCGATGTACAACAATCTTTCGAATGATATCGTCTCCGCAATCCATTGACAAGATAACATCTCCAAATGAAAAAGTCCACTCAACCGTCCATTGATGAACTTTATCTTTGTATAGACCAATGATGAAGTCAACCATGGAGATACCACCACGTGCCTTTAACGCTTCTTCGTTCGTATCCATGTATAACCAGCCACCATATTTAACAATGTAGGAGATGAATGATATGATAACGAGTACGGCGAGTTCCCGTTCATCATCATCAAATTGTGTAGCGTCATAGATTGATTTATTCTCTTCCTTAGCACGTTTTCTTGAGATGGGATGATTTGTCTCGAATGCATCTCCCCATGATCTACCAGGAATTTGAAGACCGACGTTGTGTAATACATTATCACTATTCTTTTGGTGTAGTATAGTTCCCATCAAAATGAAAGTTAGAGCAAGTTCTTGGAATGGAAGATCAGGACTCCAACTTGAACATGCTATAGGTTGCACCTCGCCACTACGAATTGATTCTTGTTGTTTGGGTGGTAAACTATGAATATATGCTCTCTTTTCACGTTGTACAGTACGACCCCCGTGCAATACTGCTCCAATATTACCGTCAAGATGTTCGTGAGGATGTTGAGGTAGATTAGGATTGATGATACCTATCCTCTCAGCCTCGGTAGTTGCCGCCGTTTCCATATCACTAATATCAGTACGCTGTGCTGCTCCACTAACACGTGCGGCACCCCCAAAATCTGGGCATTCCTCAGCGCTATGGGACAGTGAATAACGTTGTAGGTGAAAGTTAAATGAACCCTGTTTCCGTTCCATTTCAACAGCATCTCCTATTGCCATGGTTTGTAGAGCTCCCAATTTAATACTACACATTTTATCACTTCTAACATTGAAACGTTCCCGCTGTAACCTTGCATTATCTAATGACTGACTCTCATTATCCAATATACCCAATAATTCAAATGAACCTTCCTCCTCCTTCTCTGCATATAATTTATTCTTTTGTGCAGCAGTAATTGTAAATGATCCAAACTTATCATTTTGGGGATCAACGAAGTCTGTGCCTGGTTTTCTTTTGAGATATAATTGACCACCACCCCGTGTACGATGAACCACGGGAGATAATCCACTAACATCCCCATCCATCGTCGGTAATTGTGCACCCCCATTATCTAATAATTCTACAAAGTTGTTTCTACATAATTCTTTATTTCTATCAAATGCTGATTGTTGGTGTTTATTACGTGCGGATGTGAAAAATCCCATAAAAGATTCAATCTTTTCATTTGAAATACGTCTGATATATGCCGGAAATGATTCATTTCCAATGTGTTGATTTGTTGAGTCATGGTTAATAGAAGATGTTGTTGTGGATTGTTGAGGAGGTTGTTGGGGATTAGAAATACTACCATCATCAGTAGTAGCATTACCCCGTCGTTGTCTAGATGATGAATTGTGTTCATTGTTATTATTATTACTAGAATTACTCTCTTCTCTTTTTCTTTTATCCCTCTGCCTCTTGCTACGACGAGTTGATTTGTTGCTGCTGTTATTCATGATTGGATGGAGATGGAACGATGGCTCATAACCTATTGGATATGATCGATGCCTATGATATATTTATTTATTAAATAACAATCGATTATTAGTTGTTTGTCAGTAGCAGCATAAGTAAAGGATATAGGGGCTATGAAGTGCAGTCGCTATGCTTTATGGCGCAGATCCTTTGTAAAAAACGACTGAAAGCGAAGGTAGGTTCTTAGTATCTTTAACTACTGCCTAAGAACTATCCTAGTTGACAACTACTATAAAAGAATGCAAGATTCTTATCGATTCAATCGATTGTTGAGAGTCTGTTTGCAAATGAATGGGACAAACAATAGTGGCATTACAGATGTAGATTATCGTCTAATAGGTCTATCACCTCAATACTGGTCACATACACCGATATTGATAGGCGATTTGGTTAGTCTTCCTTTAGTTAATGGAGTAGATTGTTTGGTTACAACTTGTAGTGATGATGAATCTACAACTGTCTGTGAGGGAGTTCAGGATGATACAAACAACAGCCATGTAGCGGAGGATATAACTGATGTAGATCATGACGATGCTATTCAAATTGATCCCAACAACGAAACCACACCGCATATCCTACCTCTTTCGAAAGTCTTATTGCGAGGTATTGCCACAGCAATCGATCGACGTCCAAACGGATGTACATTACTAGTATTAGATGATGGTAGTGGTTCAATTGATTGTCGATATTGGGATAATGATGATTCAAGTGGAAATAATAGTGCCTTTAATCTACCAGCGTTGTTAGCAGAACATGAACCTACTAATAAACAACGTCATGATAACTGTCGATTTCTAGTTGGAGATATGTTGGAAGTTATGGGAAAGATAAAAACATTGACTGCGGGTAGTAAAGCAAATGCAGATGACTGCAAACTATCTTCTCAGTTAGCTCCTCACTCTACAACAACACCATTGGATGTTAGATACGGTTGTATACGAGAAGTACATGCATCGTCAGTATGTTTGATTAATAAAGGAGAAACAAGAATGGCAAATCAGTGGAATGGAGAGATGATACATTGGCTAAAATGTATGAACTTCAATAAACAACAATGTAACAGTATGAACAAGCAGAGTAGAGTAAGAAATGGCAAGGATATCCTTCCCTTACTTGGAGATGCTATATCTACATCGATACTCGGAGATGGCACCTCCAGTGACTGCATAATATTGGATAAAGCAAATGGAAACAACAATATACTACACAGGAAATGTTGTCAGACATCTCATCGATTTAAAAGTTCATTCTTCTACTGTCACTGTGAGGCAAGCCTTGAGACACTTGATCCTAACCTTCAATTTCGAGATGCTTTGCTCAATAGATTGTTAGATATGGAAGCCAAGTTGCAATGTATATCCGACTCTTTATATCCTACATCTGCAGAAGATTGTTTGGATTTACTTGGTATTGATCAAACAAATACATTGCCTCCACCATTACTATTTACTTTTGAATCAATATATCGAGATGAGGAGATAATGAGTGTTGCAACTTCTATTGTATCATCAACAAGTGCACCTGAAGCAAACGCTCAACGATTGATTCGAAAGACATTTGCAGCTTTAACAAATGATGGGATACTCTCATTGTATGATCATGAACAAGATTTATATCTCTTAGTAACCCGAAGTAGAATTATAGAACCATTCTTGAGAAGTAGTGGACTGGAAAGTCCGAGTTTGTGTTTGTTTTGTTGTGTGTTATGGTGTCTTCAATATGAAGACTCGGCCATTCGAATACTTCATTTGAACTTGGTTTGTCTTTATGCGATTGCCTTTGCAAGCTGCATGTACTAACATTTGTTGCAATCACTTCTCTTTCTTCAATATGAAACGCTCATCTTCCAGGGGTTTGGTGGATTTGGTGTCCCTCAGCCATTCTTTATTCGAAGTGTTCCCAAGAAACGAATATCAGAAATCATGAATTGGATAGAAGAAGAAGATCAAGAAGGGGAAGTAGCAAATAGTGCATGAATGACTCTCTATATCTCTTATTTACAATAAAATTACATAAGTATCTAAAAAGTGTTCTCTCCTCTTAAGATGAGGAAACCTACTCTTCTTCTCTTAGCCCATCTAACAACATGCCACCCTGTAATCCATCATCTCCCGTAGGAGTTCGTGACACAACAGTCAAAAATCTATCCAAATTCTTCTTCAACTGTGTTAAGTTCTTTCGATGTAGTTTCACCTTTTGTTCATCTATACCAAGATTGGGTTTATGCATTACGCCCTGAGGAACACCCTCAATTTCTAAAAAGTCTTTAAGAGCCGTACTATCTTCTTTACCATCTAATTCTACTTGATAGAATTTAACCTTGTTTTTGGATGATTGTGATGATGCCTTGGATAGTCTACTTGCCATGCGTTCCCAAGCTAGGTTTGTGGTCCGACATGTTTGACACCACGGAGCCTTGAATCTAACGATGGAGAGTTCATATTCACCTGAACTGTTAAGTATCTGTTCTTGATAATCTTGAATGTTGTATAGGGATGTAATAGATGTAGGTGTGGCGCGTGTTACTCTCGATGACGATGACCGTAGTGCTCGAGCTCTTGCCTCGGGTGTTAGCAAGACAGTACTACTACTCTCCTTTTTCTGTATAGGTACAAATGGAGCAGCGGGTGGGTCAAGTAATGTACGGAGTGACGTTCTATCACTCTCTACATCAAATAGATGTGAATCATAATTAATCTTGCTTTGTATTGAGTTGATGCTATTCTTCTTTGCCTTGTGTTTGCTTGTGGTTGGTTTGGTTCTTTGTGGTAGTATAGCTGTACGTTCAACTACATCATCATATAAATGTATACCATCATAGTCTCTGTAAGATAGAGCACTGGAGCTACTTGCTTGGTGTTGTGAAGTTGGTGAGAAGCATAATGCAAGAGTTGGAAGTGTCACCAACACTATTGCAATGGATTGTTGTTTCATGTTCATTTTTGAATTGTTGTTTGTTCTACTGCTTTTGTTTTGTTATTTATGAGCATATTAATCCACATATCTGTCCACTCCAAATACAAGACCATTGAGAGGCTCGGTCATCTTGTGATGTGTTTGAACTTGCCCTATCTAATCACAGGCGTCGTTTACAACCAAACCTACCAACACTCCGATGAATTTTGTTCTTTGTTGCAGAACAGCCTCTCGCCAAAAACTCGCAGAGGTATTTGATGGTGGTGGCCCCTTGACTAACAATGGATCCCCTAGGTAAGAAACTATGTTGGGCTAATTACTTTAGGTAGGAGCCTAGGTTTGGCAACAGACATGCGTGCCGTTATTTTAGTGTTGACATTTTGCCATCTTATTTGCAATATATAGTAATCAGGATATACGCGGTAGTATTATAAACGGTATCACTGTTGATAGTTGCATTATTTCGACATTCTTCACTGCAAACAAACATTGAAGACATATTGTCAGTTAAGATTAAGAGGTCAGTCACCAACAGTTGTTTTTTGACAGCAATAATTAGTACAGGTAAACCTTGTGTACATACATATACTTACCAGAGATAGAGATTAGCATATATTTTGGTACTGTTTAGTATATCGAACGATGTCAACAACAATGGATAACAATACAAAGGAAGCCCCATCCAATAATGAAGAAAACACAACTAAAACAGAAGAAGTAACAACTGTCAAATCAGGATGTTGTTACAATACAAAGCAATTCTTCTTATATGATAACTCACGGAAAGAAATACAAGCATTCTACTTCAATCAATGTGGAAGATCTGTACTCTTCATCTCTTTCATGTTTTTGAGTTTAGCTATATTGCAACTTGCAAACGAGGAGGCAGGTTGCCCCAAGGACGAAAAGGGAAACTTTACTGATTGTGGTAATACTGTGTATGGAATGGACCCATCTAGTATGTTGGCATTAATGGCTATCGTGGGTGGATTAGCTACTAGCTGTTTCATGGTACGTATGATGCTGCTGTTTAGTTTTAGTGCACATCATGTGCACACATGTTTTATATACACTTCTAAGGCCTGCCTTAACTCTCTTCAATATACTATGAACATAGCCATATGCAGGAGCAGTTGTTGACTTTACAGACAAACGATTAGCATTTGGGAAATGGTGTGCAGCACTACTTACACTTACAAATTTTATCCAAATCTTTATATTCCCATCAACATGGTTTGCATTTGTTATTCTACAAGCTGTCGTGGCAAGTGCTACATTCATGGCAAATAGTATGGTAATGTGGAGTTATGTTAGTGCACCTGATGATTATACGTTACATGGAATAACAGCATCTGGTAGGATGTGGGAAACAATCGGAATGCTTGGTTTCTTCATTGTAGTCGGAGCGGTTGGCATTGGCACCCAGATGGATAGTGTGAATCTATCTCGTGTTTCACAATCAGTAGCCACAGTTGTTGGAGGCGTGAGCTTGTTCTTAGCGTATAAAAGATACGAGCCAGTAAAGGCTGTCAAAAGTGTAGAGAGTGGGAAAAACCTTTACGTTGCTGGCTTCTCGGAATTGTGGCAGACTGCAAAGACTCTAAGTAAGACTGATCCCGGTGCTGCTAGGTATCTCCTCACTTCGATCTGGTCTGAGGCAGGCGTGGCATCAATCACAAATATGGCAATTACATATCTCAGTGAGCAAATCCAACTATCGGCGTCTGAAATTCAAATCTTCATCCTCATTGTTTTCCTGACGGGGCCTGTTGGTATCTTTTGTCATCGATGGCTAGCACGAAAGATTGGGCACAAACGCAATTACCTGTGTTGTGTTAGTTACACTGCCATCGTCATGTCTTTACTCATTGCAACGGTTTACAAACCAGAACAAAAGGGGATTGTCTACATATTCAGTTTGCTGGTTGGGATTGCATATGGATGGTATTACCCCTCAAGCAATGGGTACTTTGTATCTCTAGTTCCTCGTGAGAAGGTGACTGAGCTGTGGGGTATCAATAGCTTTTGTAGTGTCATCCTTTCTTGGGCTCCTCCACTCATTTTTGCCGCATTGAATGAGTCAACTGGAAGCCTCCGACTTGGATTGATTGGCATTATCATCTTTCTCGTTATTGGTGTCTTGTTTGGTTTGACCATTCCTGAACATGCCGCCGCAGTATCGGAAGAGGAAAAGGCTGTCGAGATGACAAATTCTGCTAGTGGTGATGTAGAGAATGGAGAAGGTACAAGTGCCCAATCTTCTCCCGTTTAGTGGTGAAGAAGTAGGCGCTACTCCTATGGTTATATGTTCTTGTTTGTGAGTTCGGGTTTGGTTAATTTATGTCAAGTAGAGAGAATGTGTAAATTAGTAAGATGACTAGAGATAAAGTCTTACTACTAATTAAAGAACATATCATTAAGCCACTCCCCGTGCCAGTGTCAAGTACCCACTCACGTGGCAAATCCCTTGACGTTTTATCAAGTAAATGATTTGCTTTGTCAGTATCAGTCAATGGCTTTTTCAGGTTGACTACAGGACAAAGTTTCAATAAAATGGCTCGTGCCATCTTACCAAGCTTTATACCATCATATGTACCAATTGCCTCTCTCCCAACCAAACGTAACAATCGTTGAATGAACAGAGAATAGAAT
>Ga0214478_101691_pt1 | contig 10511 bp, 9 predicted proteins | sample M1_20Mar14CPVII9_2_FD_178001 | JGI IMG/M metagenome (GOLD analysis project Ga0214478, IMG submission 178001) | Marine eukaryotic communities from Monterey Bay, California, United States - M1_20Mar14CPVII9sort6BwellD7 | ecosystem: Environmental > Aquatic > Marine > Unclassified | place: USA...
TGTGGGATACCAGAGTTTGATGGCAACTACAGAAAGTCAGACGTCATGTATCAAAGTGCACCAGTGTATTGTAAAGTGGGACAATGGAAGGGTGAAGAAGTAACCTTTGCAATCTTTATGCCAAGCTTTCATACTTATAATTGGCACATAGGTATTTGGAAAGGCGATATTGATAGTGGAGAAGGACCTGACAGTTGGTGTTACTCATCTTTCTATGATAGTCGGTATGATGCACCTCCGTCTTGTGTCGTTCCTCCAGAAAAGGACTGGGAGGTGGTAGGGAATGGGATCAATCCAGCACCATATATTCGTCTAATGAGAGGAGGAAACTAAATGGATCTGCTACGGTGTGGAGATGTAAATATTGTAACCGGTATAATGAGTCATTAGTAGATTAATCTTTAAGTAAAAGACATAGCTATCCATTCTCTCATATCAATTAACCTGTGCATTACTCAATCCACCCTCTGCAATGCATTTCCCTGATCCAGCAGTCAAGGGTACGCCTTTATACGAAGCAACCCCATCCTCATTAGTCTTAAGATCTGGAAAGATTGCATCTAACATCTTCTTCTTTAGTACTTGATTCTCTGTCGCTGGTTCGCCATCGTATCCACTACAAAGTACACGCTCCCCAATAGCTGCATCTTCTGGTGGATCAACAAATACTACCTTTCCATCATCTGAACTAGCACATAAGACCATTCCGTGGCTATCCAAGAGAAGAGAGGAGGTAGGGGTGTTAGCATTTGTTAGTGGAATTGCAAAACCATATCATATGCACAATTCAACTCAACCACAACAAGCACACAACACATTCATATCTTGGTTTTACAATCAGAACCTAATGCCCAGATCAAAAGGTGGTATGTGACCACTGTTGCATAATGAACTTCTACTTACCTTGGGAATCCCCTCAATTTTCTCGTCTTTAAATTTGCCAATACACATACCCTCCTACCAACTAAATCATCAACAGTATAATGATCCCTCAACCCAGATGCAATTTGACGTGGTTCATCTTCACCTACTTCGATTTCCTCACAAAACAACTTTTCGGCAGTTGGATCTTCATGTGGATATGCTTTATTTATAACACCCACTAGTATGTTTAGTTTGGATATGTCAATTTCAACTGCTGGTGGTTGTGATGGCGGTGTCTTCTTCTTCTTTGGTTTCTTTGGTTTCTTTTGTTTTTCTTGTTTAACTACTACTGGTTCATTGTCATCATCGTCTACTACTCCTCCAGACGTTTGATCTATACTCTCAATGTGTTGAATGATAACTTTCCTCGTCAGCTCGAGGTCTTCCTCTTTTGTTACTGATATTGCAGATTTAGTGACGCCATATCGGGTAAACGGAGCAAAGCCCGATACAATGAGAGGGTAGAACAGTATGATTAAGGTGGTGATAACGTTCATCATAGTCGATATAGGAGAGAGAGATGAATGACGATTGTATCGAGCAATGCAAATTTGCAAAAATGATATTATGTAGTGGTATCCTATTTAATATATGTTCTAACATTTACCGATATAACTCTTTACTATCACCGACATCATCAGTATATTCTACAGATGAAGAGTAGATTCGATTGGATGTATTGCATACTGCATTGACGGCCAACATTGTGAACTCAACTTGTGTTGGCCCCATGAATGCAAGTGTGCAAGAAACGGTATATAAGATTTTTATGAAATGTTGGTTGGTGAAGTTGAAAGTTGGGGCTATTACTCTAGCGAATTGAAGGCGCTGTGCATAGTTAATTGTTGTTATCTATTGTTCATATGATACCGATATAGGGGAGGTGTATGCTTACTTAGATATCATGATGAGTAAAGGAGAAGAGGAGAAGATACCGACGAGTATTGCTGAACAACGAGAGGAGATGGAATCAATGGCTGCAAAACTTGCAGACGACTTTACTCTCCTCAGTCAAGGCGAGCAGCCCATATCATACTCGATACATCTGCGGAACGATGAGTTTAGTAAAGATGCATCAGATATACCACTTAGACTTCCTGACGATTTGAGATTAATAATATCCTATCCATCAACATATCCCGACAATGATATACCGACATTTGATATACTATATGATAAAACAAACATTACTCTACATGAAATACAAGTACGTGCCATACTCAAAACTATAATTACTGTAGCACAGGAGAATGTAGAGATTGGTATGCCATGTGTGTATAGCTGTGTTCAAGCTGCAAAGGAATTCTTGAGTAATGGTGGATTAGATCAAGCTGGATTGGCATTATTGTCTGATGACAATTTAGCATGTATACTATCCTATCTTGCCACATCCAAAGAGGATATAGATGAGATATGTACAACTTTACCAATAGTGGAGAATGCAGCAAAACAGAACATAGTTTGGAAGCAGTTGTGTCGGCGTAGATGGAAAGATAAATGGGGATATAAGATGAGATGGGAGCGAGCATTAGAGAACTTTACATTACAACCCGATGAACATTATTGGCTGGATACTTATAACAATGAAGAAGAAGATGCAAAGAGAACATATCTCACGCTTGATGAGTTGTGCAAATTGTCGTTTGACTGGCGGAGATGGTTTAGAAATCAGCCAGAAAATGGTCTTCTCACAACTGCTCTTGAAATGTCGTTTGCAAGGGATGTTGTTTTTACTGAGGATGGACACCTTTCATATAGGCATGCCTTCATTGAAGGAGTCACAGCGGATTGGATAGCAAATGATCGAGAAAATATTACATTTTTGAGGTTACAAAATACACAGTACAATGTACCAGTGACTCAAGGGCTTCGAGAGCGGTCTTGGGCTCAACTTCTTGTGATGAGACGAATAAACTGGGGGTGGGAATTAAGAGATGACTTCTGCATACTCCGAGCCGTAGCTGAAGAAACCACTTTAGATGAACTATGGGAGGATTTAACATCAAACATTATAGTACAAGAGAGGCCAAAGTGGTTGGAGACAACAAGAAGCCCTTATGAGTGTAACCACCGGGAGATTCCTGATGATGAAGATTGCAAAGCTTTAAGGTGGTAATATATAGGTACTCAATCTTATTAGTTTAGAGTCCAGTCAACCAAATCATCAACCACACTTAGCATACCTTCCATATGAGTACCCAGAGCATGACTAACTAATATATTGTCTCCTTCCCCATTGAACACGCCCTCCTCACTCAATATCAACTTAGCCTCATCAATCAACTGCGGTACATCCTCCATGGCATGTTTACCTGGTGATAGAAAGTACGGCACGCATATAACTTTTGATACCTTATCATCAACAATGAGATTTCGTATTGAATCCAGTATGGATGGTGGTGCTATTTCCATATGTGCTGCTCTAACTATTGTTGTTGTTGAGGAGGATGAAGCTTGTTCTTTTGCGGCTATTCGCTTTTCATACATTCTAGCCACATTCATTATATGTTCATTAGATGCTAATCGTTTAGATCCATGATCTATTAAGAGTATGCCAATCTTTTCTTGTGATGTAGCCGATGTAGAATCTAAATTGACCGGGGCTTCATCAACTCCATTTTTATAGGCATGCGGACTTAATAGTGGATCAAACTCATCATCATTCATATTGACTTGTGTATTAGATACTGACTCAGAACTTTCAATTTTAACACTAATACTATCATCTTCTTCAACAATATCAAACCCGAAAGTTGAGCTTCTAACACTGCTAGAGACGAATGGCCGATTGGATATATTTGTACCATCATTAGTATTTGATACCGGAGCTTCATCTGCACCATTTATATAATCATGCGGTGATAAGAGCGGATCAAATTCGCCATTTGATGATGTTTGTGGTATTGCAGTGGCCGTGGTATCTTCTTCATTAACATTTGATACAAATCCAAATGCCGAGCTACTTTCTTCACTGTCTTTAGAGGTATCATTATCATCGCCCATATCATGTGGAGATTGTAGAAATGGATCAAAGTCATCTGTATCTGTATTGGCTGATGACAAGATATTATGATGTATTTGTGATTTATGAAATGTGTTCTTTGTCTTCTCATGTACCGACAAAGGCGAAAATGACAGCACTTCTGATACTATGCAGTATAGGAGAGTTGCAATTATAATACTAGACAACATGTTTGTTTGTTTCTACCGCTGTTTCATGCCAGGATATCGATTGGTAAAAATAAATGATAAAATGCTTTTACTTGGCGGTTTAATAACGGGAATAAAGTTTGAAGAATGGCCATTTATACATGCTGCAACTCTCCATAGCCTATATAATCGAGTGAGGGGCGGTGGCATTATTAATAATACCAAACCTTTATTTGATGTTCTCGATTTATAATTTCACAGAGACAGTAATCACATCATAAACCAAAAGTGTGCATATCTTGTGCACAAAACAAAAATTGATAAAGGTACACCTAACACTAAAAGTTGGCTTAGTATAACAATATGGCAGACGAAGACTATCCGCCGCCTGATAATTTAAAAGACGAATATGTGCTTGATCGGATTAAGAAAAATGATCCCAAAATAACATATATGGAGTTTATATTTATATATGGTGGTGTGAGAGATTTTTATGCAACATCTGTGAATTGGGATAAAGAACAGTGGTCATTCAATGAGAATTCACATTTGACGAGTGTTTCCATTGATATTTGTATACGTGAAAATGATAATGAGTCATACAGTGCTACTAGTGCTAAAGATCGTGAAAATATACGATCATTCGCTAGAGCACTTGCTCGTAATAGATCCATTAAGCATATTAGACTTGATAGCAGTTCATCAATAATTGGGGATATTTTTACAAATCTATCTCCCATGATAGGGCGTTTGCACGGGTTAGAATTGGTCAACACTACATTTACACTCGATAGTATACAGAAACTTAAGGGTGCACTAGAAGCATGTGGACAATCTGAGTTGCAAGAATTTTATCTTGCCTGTAATAACACAACAAATGAAGAGGCAGGTATCATTATAGATGCTATTAATGGGCATTGCAATAAGTTGAAGAAACTTGAATGGGGAAGTGATAATGGTGAAGGTTTATTTGAAGGAAGCAACGGATTCTTGGCACTAACTAACCTAGTCAGTAATCCGTCATCTGCCTTGGAAGTGTTGGATTTTAGTCAAGATGATCATTACATTGACTTGGATGATAGTATGGCAGGCAAAATCGATGGAACACTAGCATTTGCTACCGCCATAGCAAACAATTCAACACTAAAGGCTATCAATTTTGGTGGATGTGACAATTTCTTTACCACAAGTGAATGGCAAATAGTATCATCTATCCTTCGTCACAACTCTATTGAAGAGCTTTGTTTCCGTGAGCAGCTGATTGGAGTTGAAGGGATGAATGGTATTACTCAGGGTCTAACCAATAATACCTCTCTGAAAAAACTCAATCTAACTGAATGTGGCGGAGTTACTTCAGATGGTTGGATTCAATTATCAGATGCTATTGAAAACAATCCTGCTCTACCCCTCGAAGGACTACAGATTAGTGCATCTATTATAACAATAACAAGTGAAGTGACAACATCTATTGCCAGCATACTCATTGGTAACGAAAGTTTAAAGGAATTAACTTTGGGAGGTCGATGGGATATGCGAGATGAAGTATTATTTGAATTGTCGAATGCCTTGGCAGGCAATGATACATTAACGACACTCAGTCTTGGCCATGTAAATAGGGTTATTGAAAGTCGTATCAAAGATGACCAAAGCGCTGGGCTCAAAGTTCTCTCTCGTGTTCTGTGCAATAGCTCGTCTATCGATGCGACATTCCGGTCAAATCATACACTTGCCCATGTTTCTTTGAGGTTGCACGACGATAATTACCGATCGGCTGTCCTGCCTACTCAACTTGCAGATATGTTGCGGTTGAATGGGAACGATAACAAGTTTGAAGTGTCTAGACAGAAGATCCTTCGTTGTCATTTTGATGAGTGTGATACTCAAGAGTTTGTGGACATGGATTTGGAAGTGTTGCCGCATGTGTTAGCCTGGTGCGGTCGAGATCAAAGGGGTGCATCCCTACTATACCGTCTTGTACAAAGTCAAGCATCTTTGTTTGATTCAAATAACAGGGCGAGTAAAGCAGTGGCAGTAACAAAGAGGAAACGAAATGAGTAAGCTGATACCTATTCGGGCAGTGGGGAGAAGGAGAGCTGTGTTGTGTCTTGACTAGAGCTAGACTTACCAGCTGAGAATAAAATCAATCAGTAGATTATCTATGTACTACTTCTACTTCACATTAGCTTCTTGTATCACGTCGTCAGTAGGAATGCATGGAGGCATATTCAAGTTTCAGCTTTTCGAGCCAAAATGTCACAATGGTAACAAAATATGTAAGCGGTATCTATTCTTGGTGTAACACATCTCACCTTCTTACAGCCTCTTGCTAACAAATTCAGAAGATTCACTTTGGTCAGATGTTACACGAATTGGACCTTCCAACTGTCAAATTTGCCATTAAAAGTCCCTCTTACTCATTACTCTACATTACTACTACGTCTCTTCCTCCGTCTACTCTCTATATTCAACAATCATGGTAACCTGTGCAGTTAATGGATTTGGACGCATCGGCCGTTTAGTCTTTCGATATGCTTGGGATGATCCTTTACTTGATGTAAGTCATTTTTTTACAAAGTGCACACAAGATGTGTTCATTTTCATTTTTGTGGGTTAGTTTGCAATTGCAACTATCAATAAGTCGAGGGTATTACCACTCTATACTTTATGTTTCTCTAATCATATCTTCTCCCATATATATCATGCTCATATGCACAACGTCGTTACCTCCGCCGACGCTCCGATCATACTTCGACGATATCATATCTATTTCCAACTCATAGGTTATCCATGTAAACGATTTATGCTCCTGTGAATCAGCAGCCTACCTAATCAAATATGATTCAGTCCACGGAACATGGGATAAGGAAGTTGAAGTGACCGAGGATGGTAAAGGATTCACCGTCGACGGTAAATTAGTTACCTTTTCTTCACACAAGGACTTTACCCAAGTTCCACAATACCAAGATTCAAAGATGGAAATGGTAATGGAATGTACCGGAAAGTACCTCAAGGTGAAGGAATTAAATCAATATTATGATATGGGTGTAAAGCGTGTAGTAGTTAGTGCTCCCGTGAAAGAGGAGGGTGCATTAAATGTCGTATTGGGATGTAATCACAATTTACTAACTGAGGAATTAAAATTGGTTACAAATGCTAGTTGTACTACCAACTGCTTGGCACCGGTAGTTCGTGTTATTAAGGAGAACTTTGGTATTAAACATGGATGTATTACCACTGTTCATGATGTTACTGCGACACAAACATTGGTCGATATGCCCAATACTAAGAAGAGTGATCTTCGTCGTGCTCGATCTGGTATGTTGAACTTATGTCCAACATCGACTGGTAGTGCCACTGCCATTATTGAAATCTATCCTGAACTTAAGGGAAAGTTGAATGGATTGGCTATTCGTGTACCACTATTGAATGCAAGTTTAACCGATTGTGTCTTTGAAGTGAACAAGGATGTTACCAAGGAGGAAGTGAACGCCGTATTAAAGAAGGCAAGTGAGGAAGGAGTGCTCAAGGGATTGTTAGGGTATGAAACTAAGCCATTGGTATCTACTGATTATACCAATGATACACGATCCTGTATCATTGATGCCTTATCTACACAAGTTATTGACGGTACTTTGGTTAAGATATATGCTTGGTATGATAATGAATGTGGATACTCCAAGAGAATGGCGGAGTTATGTCATATTGTTGCTGCCAAGTATATTGCCAAGGTTGATCCCGTTTTCAAGTATGAGTAGGTGTAGAGATATAGCAAATGGAGTGTATGATGTGGACAATTTTGATAGGTATGAAGTTGAAAGAAGAAGGGTACCATGAACATATAAGGTGGTATCCTAGCATACTTATGCCATGTTATACAATTTTGAGATGAAAGTTGCTATGTGAGAGATTAAGAACAAGATATTGATACATCTTCTAGCAACAATAAATGTCAAGGAGAGGAAGAAGGACAGTCTTTTGGTTAGAACAGAGACAGAAGCTTATTCTGATAAAGTGGTATTTTTGTTATTGTTATTAGGATCTGCGTTTTTAAACATACTTTACTAGACAATATACAAGAAGTAAACACAGCTAGAGTACTGATCCAAAGGCTTTATCCTATCTTCAATGGCTGCCAATGATCTCATAACTTCACCAGAAAGATACCAAGATAATGAGAACGTTTCGATCTACGCACTCATCCTCAGCTCACTCAATCGATCAAATATCAAATCAACGCCACCACAACAACATCTAATAGAGAGTTTGAAAAGGCAGTCTATTGCAATTCAAAAGATACATCAATACAATACTTGACAATGAATTATCCCAATTATTATCCGATGCCGCCACCGCCACATGGCCAGCCATACCAAGAAGCTCAAAAAACAATAACACCTTCTCAACAACTAAATACAAACCCAACCACACAACTTGATTATGGACGTAAGGCTGCTGAAGCAGCGCTTCCAGCTCCAGTACATAATCCAAACGTTGCTTATATGGAACCTCCAAATCCATATTTCCATGCACCAGCGCCACACAACGCTCCGCAATGGCCGCCGCCACCCATGCCTATGCCACATCATCATCCAATCGGTCCTCCTCCACCTCCATATTATTATACTCATCCAGCTACTCATCCAGTCTACCCACCAGTACCACCTCCGCCACCAGCACAAACAGCAACACATCGTCGACAAGAAAGTGAACGTCTTCTTATTTCATCTAATCCATTACACGCCGCGACACGAGTACAGCCACCCAAACCAACCGAAATAACAACTACTACATTAGAAGATGGTAGTAAACAACGTATTGGTACTTTTACATCAGAAGATGGTGAAGAGGTTACAAAGGTGTTGTGTGATTTTGATGAGGAGTGTACTAAGCCTGCAAAGGAGGAGGTAAGTGTTATGACATTGACGTGGCATATGATGTGTTCTTTTATACTTATACTAAACAACTTTCCAATATACAACAGTTAAACGGTAAATGTTATCAACATTATATAACAAAACTAACATGCAGTTACGAGGGATGTTACCGAACTGCATTTGTTCAAGGTGGATTATGTTCGCAACATGAAATGATGTTCCGTCCATTTGGTCAATTGTTTAACGATTTAGATAGAAGACGTGATGGTGGTTACAATAGTGCATGTAGACAAGCTGTTGCATATAATGGGAACAAGTTTGAATATACAATCAGGCATGGTAGGAAGATTGCACTCTGTTCATTTGAGGGGTGTTGCAATAAAGTTGTTCAAGGAGGAGTGTGCAAACGTCATGGTGCCAAAGTAAAGATATGTTCACGTGAGGGATGTGATAAACATGCCAAGAAGGGTGGGCTATGCTTTCGTCATTCCAATGTAGACGAAAGGGAACGGGAGATTGCACGGGGTAGAGCTAATGGAGGAGATTCAAATCAGAATGGAGACACTGCTAGTATATTAATGCAATTGAGAAGGGGTATTAAGATTTGTACACATGAGGGCTGTGATAATATTGCTGCAGAAGACAGTACATTATGTGTAACTCATGGGGTCACCCCAGCAACACGAGAAATCTGCTCCTTCGGGGATTGTACAAAACTAGCGAGGAGGAATGGAGTTTGTGAAAAGCACGGCAGGGCAGCGATAGGTGTATCAATTGAAGAGGGTGTTGCACTTTCAAAGTTACAAGCTCGTTGTAGAGAACAAGCTCCGATCGTTGCTCAATTTTCCTCTCCACGTAAAAAGAAGAGGAAGAAACGACTCCCTCCAGTGTGCTATGCCAATGGAGTAACACTACCTTCACCTGTTAATAATGAAGAAGATGATGATGATGAGGCAGTTGAATCATCAGAGGATGAAGAGGATACGGTTGATAACTCAAGAGATGAGGAAGTGAAGAAGGAAGAACCGTCTCCCAAAATGAAGCTTCCCGATGTTTGTCATCAAGATACAACAGTTAAGGCAGCTCAGGCATTAGTTGATGACGAAAAATATCGACCGTGGAATAGTAGACCAGTGAAGCGTCCCAAGAATCAACCTAAGCAGCCCAAGAACCAACCTACCATCAATATCAACGAAAATGCTCATCAAAGTCCCAAAGTTAGTTTCTCCACTTCTCGTGAGGATGTAGTGCCTCCGGAGAGTGTTATGGTGGGTCATACTCTTAGTTAGTGAGGTGTGAACCGAATGAGTATATAGTTTCTAGGGTAGGAGGGTATTGGGGGTATCAAATAAAGATGAAAGCCTTGTAGAAGTTTAGACTAGGCAAACATTTATATAATCTAATCAATGACCCATTTTAAGTACCCCTGACACTACATCATCTATCATACTCTAGATCCAAGTTTATCAATTGGAAGCTTCACCAAACTAACATACATAATACAACCACGGATAGACTACAATATCTATCTATTCTACATTGACAGCTTAGGAGCTGGACTTG
>Ga0214478_101692_pt1 | contig 10508 bp, 8 predicted proteins | sample M1_20Mar14CPVII9_2_FD_178001 | JGI IMG/M metagenome (GOLD analysis project Ga0214478, IMG submission 178001) | Marine eukaryotic communities from Monterey Bay, California, United States - M1_20Mar14CPVII9sort6BwellD7 | ecosystem: Environmental > Aquatic > Marine > Unclassified | place: USA...
CAGTGTTTAGTAGGGCTTCCGGATTGTACAAATAAGAATGTAGATTACAAGTACATATGTTTAAACTAACAATGAATAAACTAGAGATAGTAAGTGACAATCAGGATACGGTGTGTAATACCTTTGTTGGAGATACTTTGAATGATTGTGCCCTGCTTCACTTGATGGAGATGGGGTATGTTAATGCAGTGCAACTCTGTCAAAATGGCGACCTTGATCGATACAACATCTAGAATAGTAGAGTGGTTTCCTCGAAACTCTTACAAAGTGAATTTACTTTATATACCAAAATATAGATTGCCCATCTGTAAATGCAAGCTCAAAAGAGACCCAACAAACGCGTTCTACTTCCTCCTAGTCTACTCTTCCTCATCCTCCGCGGCCTTCTTGGCTACCTTTCGCTTCTTATTTGCCTTGGAAGATGGAAAAGATGAGACTTCTCCAAGCTTCTCCTCCTCTGGAAATGCGCGTTATCGTGATTTATGGAAGATGAAAGAGAGATGATTGTAACATGTTAGTGCATTAAATGTCTAATAAGGCAAAGGTCACAAAGGCAATTAAACAAGGCAGATAAAGGCCAGGAAGTAGCCAAACCACGAGACTTCATATTGAACATACACATGCAAATGATAAAACAATACTAACGCGGACTTTCCTGTATTGAGATTAGCAATGAAGTGTAAAGAATCATTCTTCGAAAGCAAATGAAGAGATGAGACCTTGTTCTGGTGAGAGATACCAAAGCAACGGTTGGCTGCGGCCACAAGCTCAGGACGGAAAGTACTGCAAATGAACTGGGTACCCTCCTTTGGATCCTCAGGATCGTCTGATGGGGTGGCCTGTTTCTTGATCAAGCTAGCCACGGCTGCACGATAAGTCGAATCCAAAGCCTGATCCAACTCATCAAAGAGATAAAAAGGCGCAGGATCGCAACGCTGAATAGCAAAAATAAGTGCCATGGCAACCAAAGCCTTTTGTCCACCGGATAGCTGTGACATGAGAAAGTTCTCCGACGAGCGGCTGAAGCGGACCTTAACACCTACACCACGGAAGAGACTAACATCGGGATTATTGGGATCATCCTTCTTCTTTGACTTTGCCTTCTTTTTCTTCTTCTTTGTACCTTCCTCCTCATCTGATTCAGAGTCCGACTCTTCGTCATCGTCAGCAGCTTCTTCATCCATGGCAGTCCTCATAATGAGCTCTCCGGCTCCCAACGGCACCAACTCCTTGAATACATCCTTGAAATGAGCACTGACGCCTCTGAATGTCCTATTGATCGCTTCATCCTTCTTCCTATCCAAGCTCTCAATCAATTCCTTGACCTTGGCACCTCCCTCATCAATCTCTTCACGACGCTCAAGGAGCTGCTTACGCTGCTCGGAAAAGTTGACAAACTGATCAAAAGCCTTCTTATTCACATGAGAATACTTGCGCATCTTCTTGTTGATTTCGTCGAGTTTCTTCATAAGAGCTGGAATGGCCTTCTTGGTAAATGCAGTGAGTTCGGCAGCTGGGGGTAGTGAACCCAGTTCTTGGATCTTGCGCATATAATCTTCACGCTTTTGAATACACATTGATCGCTTCAAGAGATGAAAGTGGTATAGGAAAGGTGAGTGAGTCTAGTCTACAACAGTAGTCTATATCAAGACACACATTTACGATCTTACCTTGTTCAACAACTTCTCTTGGCTTTCATGACTACCCTCCAATTCCTTCTGATACTTGGCATCCTGTGTCTTCAACTTGTCAAAGTTGTCTTTGATACTCACAATCTCAACACGGAGGTTCTTATCAATGGTCTTGACCTCGGCAAGCTGTTTCTCCACATCTTCTGCAGTCTGAGTCGCCTCCTCAAGATCACGGCGCTTCTGTTCAAGTTCTTCCTTCATTTGAGCTTGGGAGACTCCTGCATTGCCGCCACCAGTACTAGAACGACGTGAATTACGGGACGAGGATTCGGTAAGCTCATTGCGACGCACAATGAGATTATCCTCCAATAAACTGCTCAACTTTTGCTTCTTGATGGTAGTTTCTTCCAAAACGTTGGTGTGCTCTTCAATCTCACTATCCAAACGAGTCTGTGATGCCTTGAGGTCATCCAACAAGGTTTGCTCGTCATCAGTGAGAGTAGTGGTAAGCTCTGTGCCAACCTCTTCTTCCAATCTTTCAACTTGAGTACCCAAGCTTGCAATCTGGGTTTCCATGTCTGGGATGTCCTCCTCAATCTGTGCCACCTGCTTCTCGTGACGTTCTCGTGTCTTGGCGAGCTTCTTAGCATCATCCTCAATACGTCCCATCATATGATCAAGATTGGCATGCTTGGCCTCCAAACGCTGCACCTCCCCCATAACACTTGACACTTGTTGATCCACCGCAGTGCTCTTCTCCTTCATATCACGATGTTCCTTCTCCAACTTGCAGAGATTCTCCTCGGCTTCCTTGAGGGTGTAGTGAGCACGTAACCGACTCTTCTCAAGGTCGACAAATCCACCCGTCAATGCTCCCTTGCGGCTGCAAAGGTCACCATCCAGGGTGATGGCATCCATGTGACTACGAGTGCTCCACGTACTTGCTACATCAACACTGCGTGCCAACAATTTGCGTGCAAATACATGTTCCATCGCACGTCGTACGGCAGGGTCAAATGTGATACACTGTTCCATGAGAGGTGCCACATCTGTACTCTCGGGATAACGTACGCTGTCCACATTGAGCTGACTCAAGGGCAAGAAGGTAACACGTCCTATACATTTTAATGGGAATTGATGAGGAAAGAGGACAGAGATATGTGAGTGAGTATGTGTTATATGAGGACAATCTCGTATCATTACACCCAACAAAAACTTACCAAGCTTCTCTTCCTCTAGTCGTTTCATCAACTTGGCCGCTGTGGCATCATTATCCACAATGATATGGAAGAGACTATTCTGTGCAGCCACCTCAACAGCCGTGGAATACTTGTCATCAGTTAGTTCAAAGTTCTCCATGACTAAACCAAAGTACTCCACACCGATACTCAACTTCTCACTGGCCACAATCTGTTTCAAAGCGTCAAGACCTTGAGAGGTGGCACGGGGCATACTCTTGCGCATATCATACAGTGATCTACGGCTTGCTTCCTTGGCGTCGTGGACCTTGTCGGATAATTCGTTGATACTACGCCACTGTTCCTTACGTGAGTCGGCCATCTCATTACGTTCACGTTTCTTCTCATCAATATTCTTGGTAATATTTTCAAGGAGTTTGGTCTTTTCCTTGAGTTCCTTCTTCTTCGCCTCGACATCCTTACCCTCAGTGACGAGTGACTTACGAAGGGAAGACAACTTGGATTGCTTCTCGTGTAAAAGTTCTTCCTTCTCGGTCTTGGAGGATTCTAATTCCTTGATTTGTGTCCGAAGATGAGCATCACGTTCCTTCTTGGTACGGAATTGCTTTCCGCGACCTTGCTTGGCATATAAACCCTCCATCTGCTTGCGGGCTTCTTCACGTTCGTTTGTCATTCGGGTCATGGTTGCCTTGGCCTCATCAAATGCAGGCTGAACATCCTCTGATAATTCCTTCTCAGCCTTGGCAATCTCGGTGTTGAGTTTGGCCAATTCACGTTTGTTACTAGCCAAAGTTTCCTTCCCCTGCACCAACTGTTCTTCCAATTCACGACATTCCAAATCCAACTTGGTCTTATGTGTCATGGCCACAGTCTTATCCTTCTCCAAACTCTTGACATATACGGCATTCCTCTTCAAGGCATTCTTCTTCGTCTTCTCATCAGCCTGTACTGCCAAGATTTGTTCATGCATATTACGCACCTCCTCATGCAACCCCGACAAACGATCAACCTCCTCATTACGCGCCTGTTCAATATCATCTAAACCCTCACGTGCCCTACGTAACTCCTTATCATACAAAGTATATTCCACGGCACGTCTATCACGGTCCAACTTTTGATACGCGTCCAATTCCTCCTTCTCTTCACTCAACTCTTCCAACTTATTTTCCATATATTCGAGAGTTTCATTAATCTTTTCTATTGATGCCTTATTCTCCTCCATCTTGGATAATGATTCCTGTTTCTTCTCATCATATACGGTTGTACCCGCAACTTCCTTGAGTAGTTGTAATCGTTCGATATCACTCATGGTACATAGGGCGTTGACCTTACCCTGCTGTACAATAAAGTAGGGATTACTCTTACTAAACCCGGCACCTTCCAATAGACTCATAATTTCATTCTTGGTAGCACGTTTACGTTGTAAGAAGAATTCATCCTTCTTATGACCAATGGTACGACGTAATACAACCTCATCCGAATTCTCGAGGGAGAATCGATTATCGGAGTTGTCAAATACAATTTCAACAAAGGCATTGACGGCTGCTGAACCGGACCCTTCGTGGAGGAGGGATTGACGTTCTTCCTGTTAGATTGTTTAATAATTGGGATTTAAGGTTGTGTGTGTTTTGTGAGTGGGTGAGAGGTATATGAGTATTGATATATTAATACATAAAACACGTAATACCATCCTCAGAAATTATTGTGCACATATTGTGTTCATAAAAATAATATGCCACCAACACTCCGCCACCAGTCCATTAAATATCAACACATCACATTAATCCTTTATATACGTCTCCTTGTGTCTTTATACCTTAAAACAATACCACCCACCCCTAAACAAACCAATGACAATTAATGGTCATAGGTGCACCGAGCAAACACCAAAAATATATCAGCCATGCACCAACCCACCTTCCACAAAAATAACAAAACATACCCTCCAATACACTTCAACAAATATATATTAATACACAACAACAAATCAACAATATATACAGCACGAACTTACCGTCCTTAAACTCCAAAATTTAGGACAACCCAAAACAAATTGCACGGCATCAAATAAGTTAGATTTACCACTACCATTCCGACCGACGACACAGTTCATTTCAGGTGAGAATGGGTGTATCTCTGGCTGTTGTTTGAACGACCGGAAATTGGATAATGTTATTGATTTGATATGCATGGTTGTTTGATATGTGGTGTTTGTTTGTGGTAGTAAGGTTGGTGCAGTTTATGTTTGCAAGTGGTGTTGTGTATCTAAAAATGACGGTGTGGATTGGTCACTTTTATTGTTGTGCTAATCCGTGCACTTATTACCTCTTATTCTAATAATAGAGCAGAGGTATATAAAGGATGATGTTGGCTCTTCTTTATGGTGGTAGAAGAGGTTAGATATTGCTTATCGTAGGTAAAGTTCACTGTGGATTTAAAGAGGGGGGTTTGTAGTTTATTCCCACTTCGAGAGCATGTTATAGTGTTGTAGATAGAGCTGAGCAAGCAATTAAGAAGTATCAGTGTCTTCGGCACTGTTGTAGCAGGTACATCAGATTAGGGTATATAAATAGGTTGTGTGTTTGTTGTTTCGGCGGTGGCTTATAAGTTAATCAACGTCAATCAATTTACAACATATAAAAAGACGCATCTTGTGTTCAATTTTGCTAAAGTCAATACACATTGAACAAGAGCTTACCATTCTCCGCCCCTTGCACAATTAAGCTGTATTGTAACGATAGAGAGACGTAATCGGTAAGTGTGTGTTTAGTTGGTGGGGCTAGTATATGTCTTCGCTTGACGTGCCTATCTTTCTCTTACTAAAATTTGTTACAAATCATAATATCGTATCATATCATCAAAAACCTAGTCCTATAATATTAGTCATCATGGAGGGTATTATTGATTATGAAGCCTTGGTAAGCACCACCAAAATAGAGGATATCACACCCAACAAAAAGAACCAAGCTATTCTCCGTCGACTCAAGAATAATGATGCGAACTTTGATAGTTTATGTATTTGTAGTGGTGGCGGTTATTATGATTACATCCCTACTTCTACCGAGGATATAGGATGGTTGGGTTACTTTATCGGTCAAAGTACAACTCTAAAGCGTTTTTGGCTTCATGATAATGCTGTTATGGACTTTGTTAATTCTTATTCTTTCTATCAAGGATTAAACAATAATAAGTCAATTCAAGTGATGAACTTTTTTGAACTTGATGCATTTGAAGAGGGACATATGTTTGCTAGGATGGAGAAGTTCTTCAAGGAAAACCACAGTCTAATTGAGGTCCATGTGGATTCGTGTATATTAGGAGTTGAAGGAGCGCGTCAGCTGTCGAATCTTTTACAGTATCTATCTCCAATCTGCGTCGACTCGATCTCGATGAAAATAGTATTGACGATGAAGCATTTGAGCATCTAACACAAGCTTTAATGGCCCGAAGAAATCAAATAAAATTACTTAGCATACAAAGTCGGCAGATCACAATCAAAGGATGGAAGTTACTTTCAGCAATATTGAGTATGCCCAAGACAAAATTGGAGACATTAGATCTATCGGGTAGATTTAATGCCATTGGAGATGAGGAGTTGGTTATCTTTGTAGATGCTCTGGGTAACAATCAAAACCTCAAAACTTTACGTCTGTCTCGGGAAAACAACAGAATAACAGCTGAGGGTTGGAAATATTTGTCGACACTTCTTTGTGATACTTCCAGTGTCAACAATACGTATTCATCAAACCACACAATTTCATCTATTGGATACTTCGGCACTAGTAATATTCCCAGATGTATTCTACAATATCTGGAAGTGAATGGTAGCAGTAGAACCAAACAACAAGTTGTGATGGAGAAGATCTTACATAGTTACTCTCATTTTGATATGCAGCCTTTCTTCGAATGGGAGTTCAAGGTTTTGCCTCTTATGATAGACTGGTTTGCAAAGGCTGCTGCTTGTACAGTTGATAAGAAAATCAAAAAGATGAGACTCTCTGTCATATATGACTTTATCAAAGAGTTCCCAATGTTATACATTGAACCAGTGACAAAGAAGGAGATAGAGTATTACACATCAGTAGAAGATGAATTATGTGGCTATCAATCACAACAGGAGAAGCTCAAACATATTCAGCAGTGCAAGGCTAATGCTATGAGGAGGTTAGGAGTGAATACACAGACGGTATAACATAAAAAAATACGACGTGCCATTCTATTGCATGTTATTACTTTACTCTCAATATTGGATGCATTAGCTCTACTGAAGGCCGCAACGATTATGATCCAAACACATCATATGACAAAAGAAGTTGGCCAGAACAGCTCCAACAAAAAGAAAACTCTCCTCGAAAGGGGATCGAACCCTTGACCTCAAGATTAACAGTCTCGCGCTCTACCTACTGAGCTATCAAGGACCAGCTGGTTGTTTCTGGAGCCGTCGAGCATCCTTTATATTCTATACTAAAATACTGGTATTTCTTTATGTCTTAACTTTTTATTGTTATTGTTGACATTCACTTGCTAGAGTGGTCGGTCAGTAGGAAAGTTGATATGTATAATACCTATTCGTCGGCCAGCATCCGCCGTGAGATGATCGGTAGTGAGTATGGCTCGAAGTCGTCGGCCAACTTATTATGATCTACAAATAGATACCGGTATCTCAATTAGTCTTCAAAATATTATCTCAAATCTCAATGACAACTCGTATGAGAGAAGGCCGATAGTATGACTACTATGCAACTACCACCACCATCATCACCATCTTCTGAAGTGGATGATATATCATACAATCATGACGAATCCCGAGAGGCCGAAAGCTCAGCGGCTTCAGATACAGATCTTGCAATATATGCAGACAATGATGATGACGAACAACAGCAATCAATGAAGAAGAAGATCTTTGGGAAGAAGAAGATTATGCGTAGAAAGAAGTATACTAAGAATAGTACCAATACCTCTGCAGGAGGTACTACTAAGGATAATACAATGCTTCATGGTATACCTTCCTCACCAGATGAGCCGCTCAGCGGTTTAGATGATTCTATTGTATCTCCCCCACAAACAAGTATACATCAACATCATAATAAACAAAAACGACCTCCTAGACAACGTGCAAAAGCTACAGCAATGTATCCAGTAAAGAAATATATGGAAGATTCTGAATCTGATTATCTGTAAGTACTTCAGAGTACTTTTGTGCTTCAATACTATTTTGTGCATATCTTGTGCTCACTTTTTTCATTGCAATCGCATCTATATAATATTCCTATACTGATATCATACATCATTAGAACTGATAGTAAAGGAGTAGAACCAATGAATAATATACCATCTGCAATGGAAACTGTGCTACCACAACGATCACATAATAGGAGGAGTCATAATAACAATCCACGAAGACCTGGAAGAGGATACTCTACATCCGATGGTTATGAGAACTCAGGACATGATACTGGTTGGCACTCGACTGAAGATGATAATACAGATTATTACTTAGTAACTGAAGATGATAGAGATAATGATACTGATGGTGGCAAGGCGGTGGGAGAGAAAGATGATGAATTCGGTGCATTAACAACCAATTTTTCATTGTTGGATGTAAAGGGAGATAAACCTACTACTACTGAGGATCAAAAGGATGAGAAGGAGATACCCACCACGCCCAAATCGTCACCGCTACCACCAGCAAAGACATCATCAAAAAAGAAACGATCTCGGAGACGACCTAACAAGTCCAAGAAATCACAGACAGAATCACCACAACTAAACTCAATGCAAGAGGCGGAAGAGCTTGATTGTCATACTCCAATGAAGACGACTGTACAACAGCAACAATCACAGCAGACACCAAAACGAACAAAACAAAAGAATCGTGTATCTCCCAATCAACAGCAGCAAAAACAACAGGTTGATGAAGATGATGAGAAAGAAGTCCATGATCCACATGAAGATGATGATGACTACCCATCAAGTATGGTAACCACCACCACACTCATGAAGACAATGGAGGGAGAGTTCTGTGAACCATGCGGTCCCAAAGAAGAAGTACAACAGAAACGAACATTAGATGAGGAATTATCATACCTTCGACGTATATCACCTACACGGTATCAGGTATCACTTGGCTTTGTCCCGAATATGAAGGTACCTGCTGAAATAATCGTCAATAATGATTTACAAACTTTATTAGTTCAAGAGCTTCGTGATGCATGTTGCGATCCAAAGTCTGAGGCTGGTGCATCTTTTATCCCTGCGATTCGTCAGGCTGCCAATGTTGCGGCTTTACCTGGTATTGTACGAGCAAGTCTCGCGATGCCAGATGTACATAGTGGATATGGATTTTGTATTGGTAATGTAGCAGCGTTTGATATGGATGATCCCACGGCAGTTATCTCTCCTGGTGGAGTCGGTTTTGATATCAACTGTGGTGTGCGGCTGATACGGACAAACTTGACTGAAGATGATGTGGAAGAGAGTGTTCGAGAGGAATTAGCCGAGGCAATGTTTCGTAATATACCAGTTGGAGTGGGTGCTGGTGGAGATATACCGTGCAACATTGAAGAATTGGACAAACTTTTGCTCAATGGTATAGATTGGGCTATAGAACAGGGCTATGCATGGAAAGAGGATAAAGAACACTGTGAAGAGGATGGATGTATGGATACTGCTGATCCAAAATGTGTATCTAGTCGAGCAAAGAAACGAGGACTCAAGCAGATAGGAACCTTAGGTGCTGGCAACCACTATGCCGAGATTCAAGTAGTTGATGAGATATATGATACCGAAGCCGCAGAAACAATGGGTATAGGTAAAGTTGGTCAAGTATGTATTATGATACATACTGGGTCGAGAGGACTAGGGCATCAAGTTGCGACTGATGCTTTGACTGTGATGGAGAGGGCAATGGCACGAGACAAGATTGACTTAAATGATCGGCAACTCAGTTGTGCTCGAATTAGCAGCAAAGAAGGGAAAGAGTATCTTGGTGAGTTGATATACTTTATGCATCACTACCTGCTTCTATTTTATTGGGTACTCATGCAGTATACAACTTTTCTCTCTGCATACTGTCACACAGCTGGAATGTCTGCGGCTGCCAACTTTGCCTGGGTAAATCGAGCATGCATAACATATTTGACACGAAAAGCTTTCTCCGAAGTCTTTAAACGTACAGCAGATGAAATGGATATGCATTTAGTCTACGATGTCTGCCATAACATTGCAAAGGTTGAAAAACATACTATTGATGGCGAGGAGAAGACATTACTTGTCCATCGAAAGGGTAGCACACGGGCCTTTCCTCCCTATCATAAGAATATACCCGAAGATTATCAATCAATTGGTCAGCCAGTTTTGATCGGTGGTACTATGGGCACATGTAGTTATGTCTGTAAGTTTCTGTTGCCTCCTTAAAATGATGTGTAATTGCAAATGAGATGTAATCTCAATAACTCCTCTTTCCTCCTGTTCTCTCTCGTCTAAACAACAGTGGTAGGAACAGACAAAGGAATGAGCGAAACCTTCGGTTCAACATGTCATGGAGCAGGTCGAGCATTAAGTCGTAATCAAAGTAGGAAACAGCTCAAGCATGATGAGGTATTAGAACAGTTACATAAAAGTGGTATATCAATACGAGTTGCAAGTCCAAAGCTTGTTACCGAAGAAGCACCTGAAT
>Ga0214478_101693_pt1 | contig 10506 bp, 10 predicted proteins | sample M1_20Mar14CPVII9_2_FD_178001 | JGI IMG/M metagenome (GOLD analysis project Ga0214478, IMG submission 178001) | Marine eukaryotic communities from Monterey Bay, California, United States - M1_20Mar14CPVII9sort6BwellD7 | ecosystem: Environmental > Aquatic > Marine > Unclassified | place: USA...
GGAAGTAATAAGCTTATGCATAAGCGCAGCCGCAGGAAGAAACCAAGCCCTAATAGTATCATCCAGTGTTCAAAGAAAAAGAAAGCACGGCTGAATCAAACGAATGTACCAACGACCAGTTTAGAATTGTCATTACAGACAGAGACAAAGCTTTTGGCAACGGGTCTTGCCGCTTCTGATTCTTTGGAGAGTGAAAAGATGGCCGCTTTAGAACATGAGAAGAAGACTTTAAAAGCTGAGATAGATGCTTCTTTGCGTGCTAAAGAGTGTCCTATTTGTTTTGAACCTACTAATGAAGGTTATGTATTGAATCCATGCGGACATACACTCTGCTCTGAATGCAAAGATTTAGTATCAGTATGTCCAACTTGTAAGAAGGAAATCAATGGACGTATCAGGCAGTATGTAGGATAGGATGATCAAAGTGACAAAAGTCTGTGTTGGGAGAAAGCTAGCTATGCATGTTCAGTCTACGAATGTAGATTTATATCGTACTTTGGAAAGTTCAAACTTCTTGATCGGTGTAAGATGCCGACTTGGATATGATTGAGTTTATATTGGAAAGCAGCTCAAGACTTTAAAAGTAAACCAAACTAACTTTACTGCTACTACTATAAGTTAACTTGGGCTACAAAACTGTCATGCTGTAAACCCGTATGTACACACACAAAAAAAACAGATGCTTCCATTAATAGAGTGCCTAAGCATAATGATACTGAGTAGGACTTGCGGGTTCGGCATAATACTGAGCATATTCGCTATATGGATCATTATTAGCAGTCTCCGTTGTTGTCTGATTCGGATCTACCTGAAAGGCAGTGGCGGCGTTAGGGTCGTTGAAGTATCTGTAGTCAAGTAAAGTAAAGACGAGGATAAGTTGATACATCTTCAAAACACACAGATCTAAACACTATCAGATACTCACGCTTGATGAGCAGCTGCTGCAGTAGCGTGATCATACACCTGGTCAGCAGCGTATTGAATCTGTTGTTCGGCAGCAACTGATTGAGCTAATGCCTGTTCGACAGCACTAGGCTTAACGTCCTCCTGAGGAGGAATATTAGTCTTTGCCGCATACACGTCCATTTCATTATTGAAACGATTTTTGTCTTTCATAGCCATATCTTCATACTTTGCTTTATCAGCCATGGATAATGCCCTCCAACGCTCACCCAAAACGACGCCCATATCAACGAATTTGATTCCAGGATACTCTTTGGTAATCTTGGGACGCTACAAATGAATCCGGAGAGATGAATGATTTGGTAATGAGAAAGAATGTAATAATGTGTATATACAAGTACAAGTAGTACTTACCATCTCAGTTGAGAAGTAGACAAAAGAACCTCTAGCCCTCTTTGGATGGCTAGGATCCTTAACCCCGCGTCTGGTATACGTTTTGACCCGAAGCTCCTCAACCATGGCTCCCGTTTTATCATATCCATAAGGAGGATGATATGCTGCCATCTCAGCTTCGAATCTAGCCTTATCCTGTGCAGCATATGCCTCCCAACGTTGTTTCTCCTCCACGGGTAAACACTTGTACATGTATGACGAGTACTTTGAAAGCTGACCAAAGGTGATGCCCGGATTTAACTCCCTAAATTTCTCTCGGTAGCAGTTTTGATAAAGGAGGAAAGCTGAAGCATTCCTCTTCGGGGCATTAGGATCCCGTGGTATCGGTGCCTTGCGTTTTCCTGGTTTCCTCCCACGAGTAGGAGTAGGAGGAGGAGCATGTCTAGGATGATTGGGAATAGCATCACCCTTTTCATTATATCCGGCAGGGGGGTGATACTTTGATATTTCATGATTAAAACGTGCCTTGTCAGCTGCTGCTTTCTGAAGCCACACATCCTTTTCATCTGGAGTCAAGGCCGCATACTTTGATGCTGTGTGTTTGGATAATTCACCGAATTTCATATCAGGATTCTAATAGGGGGGGTAGGTATATTAGATGAGGGGAAATGTTAACAAAAATTTATATTGAACTCATATGCATCAAAAATAAATACGGCAGCAGCCAACAAAACTTACTTCGGCCTTAAACTGTTCACGATGGGCGTTTTGATATAAAAGGTACGACGACTGAGCACGCTTAGGCGCATGAGGATCACGTTGGGGTTTGGGCATCTTGTTGTGAATACTGCCGTTGAAGAGAATAGAAGATGAGATGAAGAAAGGTTTAGAAATCGCATTATCACTGCAATCATTTGCAAATCCATCCGCCGGTAACTCTATTGCAATATTATTGACAAGAGTACCTAGTAACCTAATCCAGCAACCACACCACCCCAGAAGAACAACAACATATCATATAATGATATGATATTCATGTGCATAAAAATTCCCACCAAAGAACATCAGCCCTAAAATCATTTAGACCCCTATTGAAAGACAAATCCTCCCCAACTTTACAGCCCATCCATTGCAATACCCTCTACCACCAACAAATAAAACAATTCAGTCCACGCCGCCAACAGTCTCACCTCTTACAAAGGACCTCTTATTTATTTTGCTAAGAGTTCCCTCGTAAAAATTTGTATCAATAGGTCAAGACTTTAGAACAAACAAAGCAATAGAACCCTCCTTGAAGGTATCCGATTGTGAATCGATAGATCGCCAACTCAAACGGACAAAGGTAAATAATTCTCATAAAATCTCTACCTACTTGACACCCATTAGTAGGCCGCCAATATCTATGCAATCCGAATAGAATCATCAATAATAAACTCCTATACGCCTTATCATCTTCCATAGATTGCAAAGTCCAAAACTCATATCAATTGAATACATACAGACAAAGATAGAAGCAAAAAGCTACCAAAGAACAAATCAACACATAAAGACATGATGGGTTCTTCATGCTCCACTAGGAGACGTCATCGTTATCAATCAGATCATCATACTACCGATGGTAATCATCAACATCGTCGTAGTGATGGCGATAGTCGTCATCGGGGTACCGGTAGACTACGAACACGATCGTTCTCGAGTGCTGTGGGGCGGCTGTGTGGTGCATCTCATGTAAGTCCTTGCATTCTCATAGCATTAGCTGCTTGATTGAAAACCTATAGCATATCATACAGAGCAGGCGGAGAATACCTAAGTATTTTATACCGTCCAGCATATGAGATGAAATGTACTTGGCTGTTCCATTTGAGCAAAGTATGCATATGATGTGCACATGATTGTACATAATTTGCATATGTTGAAGAACATCATTTGATATTTCAGAACAAACATTAACAACACTATTTGCATCTCTTTACTTTTACAACAACTGTAATGCATGATAGGATGATTCATCTGATGATGAATCCACAAAGTGTATAGTGAAAAGGGCTGCACGTCATTCAATCGATGCAGAGGTAAAGTTTCGGTTTCGGTTTTCATGTGATGTATATTTCTGATATGTGGTACTTAACTCAAACAACAACAAACCTTCACTATTGCAAACACTCAGGTACCCAATCAATCTATATCACACTTCTATCCACCCGATGATAACTACATCCGATCAGAATCAGATCCAACTAAGCGCTCTCCGAAGTCTTTGACAGATTTATGCATTGATAGTATCTGTCGTAATCTCCCTAATCTTGACGGAGCACTCCCAGCTGGGCTACCTCCAGATGTTGTGGATCGTATTGTACAGAGTCTAACCTCTCATGCATCTCTGAATAGCACGACATTACGAACATTAAGTCAATGTGAGCTGAGCGCATTAAGTTTGGCAAATTGTCGTGGTGTGTCAGATGAGTGGCTGGCATCACTTAGTAGTAGTGTAAGTGTGGGTAGTGGCATGAGTCCAATGGCAGGCCAACGACTCCGATCTGTTTCTAATGCATCTTATGATCATACAAGTTGGAACAACAGTATGAGTGGAGCGCCGTACTCACCTCTTCCATTAAGAGACATACATCTAGAAGGTAGCTCTTCCATGATGATTGATCTTGATGAGTATGGAGACTTAAATACAAGTGACTACTCGTCAGGTCATGACCAGTCTCTCCCTCTGTTGCCAAGAAATAATGAAGTTGATGAGGTACAAAACAATATTTGTGCTGGGTCAGATGAATCACGTTCTACATCAAGTTTTGTCTCAGCTTCGTCCAGACTGGAGGAGACACATACCTCTCCTCTTCTACCAAGTGTACTGCCTCCGCCAGAATTCTTCTCATTGAACTATACGTCACCAGTTCAAGCTCCATCTTCGTCGTTATGGTTGTATCCTATGAGAGGAGGTCCTTCTTCATTGCCTCCTCTACCTCCTCGTCCTTCATCAATGTTTTCGTCAGAATCGACAAATACTAATAATGAAATGTATAATGATGAGACAAGTTACAACGACTTACACTCATTCGCGGCATCTACTTCAACAAGTACAACGACGTCTACACTGACCCTACTTGATCTACGAGGTTCTCAGCGCCTGACAGACAGAGGACTGCTCCAACTCTCCCATACACCTCTCCAGAATTTAGAGGTCATAAAGCTTGACAATTGTCATGGTATTACTGGACGGGGATTAATGGCATTCTCACGGAGTCATAGGCTTCACACTCTTTCTTTGGCTAATTGTCGAAGATTGACTGATGATGCCACAATCAATATAAGCCATATGGGTGCTTCACTTACTGCACTGAACCTCGACGGCTGTCGATGTATAACAGACCGCTCCTTAGATGCATTAAGTGGATTGGTTGGACTGCAGAAGCTGGACTTATCTCAGGTAAGTGTTGAAGGTTGTGTGTTGTAGTGTTCATACCAGTGTATGCTGTTTCTAATCTACTTCTCTTCTTATAACAGTGTGATCTACTTACAGATGAAGGTCTTGCCTGTCTCGAAGATCTCAGCCTACTTGAGGATCTATCACTTGGATGGTGTCGACTAATATCAGATGATGGACTTGAGATACTGGCTAATCAGCCAAACCGATCACAAGCTTTGCACACTCTTCGATTAGCTCGTTGTTCCATCACAGATGATGGGCTACAACACCTCGAGAAGCTAGAAAATCTTCAAGAGTTAGACTTAAATGGCTGCATAAACATTAGCAGTTCAGAGCTGGGTGAGACGCTAGGGAAGTTAGTTCATTTGACATCTCTTGATGTCTCGTATATCCCTGGTATTCTTCGTTCTTCTTGGCAAGGCAAGATCAATAACCTCAAGTCGTTAGAGCTGTGTTATTCAGAAGTAAGAGACTCTCATCTATCTCGTCTTAGGAGTTTACCGGCATTAGAAGAGCTGAATCTAGACAGCTGTACCGTCTCAGATTGGGGGGTAGCTCATCTTGCGGACAATAATGTTACACCGAATCTCACCACACTTGATCTTGCTGACTCGGATATCGGTGATGCTTCCATGTCAAAGATTGCTCAGTTTGAGAAGATGAAAAACTTATCGTTGTTCTATTGTAACATTACCAACAGAGGCTTGAGGCATCTTGCATCCTTGAAGAACTTGGAAACTCTCAATCTGGATAGCCGGGATATCGGTGATGATGGTTTAAAGTATCTCCAAAACCTGCCTTTGACATCGCTTGATCTTTTCTCATCTCGTGTCACTGACCTTGGGTAAGTTTGTGTTATTGGCTTCTATACCTAATCGAGATGAATAATACCTCAACCAACTGCTTCCTTCCTTTCTTTTTTATACAACAATACAGATGTGCCTACCTTTCCAATATACAAACTCTGACATCACTTGAGTTGTGTGGCGGTGGAGTAGCCGACCTTGGGTGTGCACACTTGGCTACCTTATCCAACCTAACGAGCTTGAATCTAAGCCAAAATGAGAGTATTACAAATCGAGGTGCAGCATCGCTTGCTGCTCTCTCTAACCTCAGGGCGTTGAACCTTAGTAACACATGCGTTACTTCTGATGCAATCAGGTTCTTCAGCGATCTTGTGAAGCTTCAGAGTTTGGCTTTGTATGGATGTAAGGATATGGAAGACGATCCGAGGCTTGATTCATTGCAAAATGAGCTACCTTCTCTGCGATGCTTGAAATTGAATAGTGAATCAAATGAAGATGGAGTTATTGCACACGATGTCGACTCGGAAGTGGAGGAGGAAGATGAAGAAGTAGATGATAGTGATTATGTTGACGAAGAGCAGGATGAAGATGATGAGCTGAGTATTGAGTATGAACAACTCGATAGTGAGAGTAGTGCCGGTGAGAGTAGTAGTGACGGTCTAGAAGATTTTCAGGATGCTTATAATGAGATGCAAAGTGAGTCAGAAGAAGAAGAAGAGGAAGACACGATGGATTATCATGAGATCTAATATCATGTCTGTCATATAAAGGAAGACTTCGGTTGGGGGGGAGTGATTTAAAACTAAAATTTTGAGTTGCTTCGTTCTCAGCTAAGGAGGCACCAAATTTAGTCAAATCTTTTAGACAACACATCCAAATCCGGAGCCCCGTCGAGGGCTGTCATTGAAACAAAAAATTAAAGACAATTGATTGCTGAAGAGATGATTAAGTTCATTTCTGAAGCATCAATCTCAAGTCCAAAAAAGAGGCTTGAGGCCCGCCCTAATTTTGGATCCCACAGAGCGGGTTGTCAGGAGGAAGGGTAGCACTTTGTGTGTTGAAGATGAAGAACCTATTGGCATGCATTCACTCTGTGAGGGTATAGAGTGGAAGTATGAGCTGGGTATCAAACGATGATAGATTCGACTTCAGTCTTATATCTTTAGCAGTTGAAAAGGAGGGAATGCCTTACGATTTAGTATGACTTTGACCATGCGAGCATATTGGAGATAGAAGCTGCGACTTCTAATCATTTCATTGCTATGATTAGAAGGGTTCCATCATTACTCACTTACCTAATACTTGGAACGGTGAAGGATCCCTAAGTGAATATGATACAGGCAAGGAACAACCCGTTGCAAGACAGCCATACCGCTGGGGACTGTCTCTTTGATAATAGGTCGCTTATAACCTGACTGAACAAGCGTCGGCACCTAAGAGATAGGAGAGAGTTGGGGATTGCAATCGCTTCGCCTTCCCCTGGGTAACCTCTCTCGTTTAAGAAGGTCTCAACTGATCGCGATATCTCCCTAGTATACAATTCAACGGCTTCTATCGAGCTCTAGTTCATTAACATTGAGCCAAGCTTCGTGGAACTATCTCATGAGACCGTACAACACTGAATTAGACACTAGTAAGAGCTATCACTCGTTTAATGAGAAATCAACGACAGGTCAGTATTCATATGAAACTAGTACTTTTACATATGTCTGTGCTGAGAATAGCAAGGAATACGCATCCAGAGGTGGATAACCAAGTCGTCACCTGAAATCTACTAAACTAAACTAAACTAAACTATGTGATTGGAGGTAATAATGAACATGTACATAAATAAAATGTGTCTAAGTAGGAACAAATGTTTAAGTGAATACTCTTCCCTACTCTGTTGATACCTCTGGCACTACATCCAAGTCCTGAATCGGCACTCCCTTCTCTGCAAATACCTGTATTACTTCCATATGGCCATTCTTAACTGCCAAATACATTGGACTAAAAGCGAGGTATTTGCCCTCATCGTCTTTCCACTTTGTAATATCATAATTCTCCACATCCAGTAACTGTCTAACCTTTTGAGCATCTCCTTCCCTACACGCCTTAGTCATAATTTCATCCAAGTCTCCTTCTAATGCTGCATATATATCTACATGTTGTAACAAGTAATCGGCTACATCATTATGATCATCCTCTCTTGCTAAGGATATTGCTTCTTCATCTGCTTTCGCTTTACCAATTTCTATTAATAGTTTCACAATCTCCAAATGACCCGTCCAACTTGCCCATTGCAAAGCAGTATAGTCCCCGTCTCCCCCCATCAATGTAAATATATCTTCATGCAATGGTAACAGCTGTTCAACTAACTCTGTATGTCCATAATCAATACATATAAATAATGGCGGTGTGGATAATTCTTGTCCTTCCGAATCAAACCATGTTATTGACTGGTTACAAATCTCTTTATTCTTTGATAGTAAATCAATAGCTGTGGATATTGACCCTGATGTACATGCGTTTGCAATTTGTTCTTTTGTTAGGGCATCTCCTGTTAGTGAGACTTGAATTGTAGTATTGTCACTGCTCATATCCAGGCTTGCTGGTGTATCTCCTGGTTGTATTACTTTGTCCTTGTATGTGAACTGTAATGAGTCGACTGTCGTATGTGTAATGTTTTGCAGAAGCAAGTGATGTGAGATGTGATATGATGAGCATATGATGTGAGTATATGTATGTGTGAACATATGAGCACAATATCATGCCATAATATACATATTGAGATGCAATATGAGATAACGATATATCTTATCTAATCAGTGTATTGATATCACCGCCACACTAATATTATATATATACATATCAACAACCAATCAACAATTATACTTACGAGGTAGCGACTTGAAATTAGAGTATTTGTCGAATATTGATTGTAGACTTCCATCCTTCTCGGTTTCAAAATGCATTTGAACATCTCGTGAATCTACGAGCTCGATGGTGATTACATTATCGTTGTCGTCGGCCATTGTTCCTTAGGAGGAGCGAGGTGGTTTGATTGATGATGCGATGAAGAGTTGATTGATGTGGCGAGTTTAAGTTTATTCGTTGAGAGCAAATAACTCAAAATCAGTAAAGTAAACCTGCTCGCTCATACTCCTTCTCCTTCCTACTAAACAGTACAGTCAAAAGCAATAAAGCAACTGCAATAATAACTCCTTACAAATAATATACCATATCTCGAGCTCTACTATCATCCTCCTCTCAATCTCTCTACTAAACTAACATGGAACATACACCGAAGAAGATTAGATCAGCATCGCCAGATGTTATTGTTGCCGTCGGTAAGTTTGATTTTTAGGAGGTTACTAATATGATGCATGAAAAGATTTTATGTGTTAGTTCACTTGTGTTACTATATATGTGTTTATTAGGCACTTACTATTGTGTTTATTTTTTGTTACTAACTCGTCATTTGTTTCTGTATTGATCACGTACATTCTACAAGGATCGGGAGATAATCGTCAGGAATTTGAGTGCTATAAGATTGCATTATCTTTTGCATTTCCATACTTTGATGGTAAGTACATATATTATTGTATGTTATATTGTGTATTATACGGTTGTATGTTATTTAATTTTATACCTATTGTTTATGCTAATACCATCTTGTTGATATTAATTGAAATATATAACAGCTATGCTCAGTACAAATATGACGGAGAACAATGAAAGTCGGATCGAGTTCCCAGATAAAGATCCAACAGAGTGGCACAAAGTTTTCTATCCCTTTATTGATCCTTCAAAAATCGGGATGGCTACGCCTAGTGCTATAATCAATGATGAAAATGTTATGACAATTGTCCCATGGTTTCATGAATTCTCAATGGAATCACATTTGGCACAATGTGATCAATTCCTTTCTGAAAAAGTTAAATCTATATCTCATACCGAAAAAGTTGTTGAAGCGCATGGAAGCTGTAGAACCATATTGACTTCGTTTTGGGAGCAAAGCGTAAAGAAAAGAGAGAAATAGTCAATCAAAACATCCATTTACTTGAGCTCTCGTGCATTTATGATCTCCAGAAAACAAAAGATGAAACTGAAAGATGCATAGAAGTTTTCTTACGCTGGGACAATTTGTTAAAGACAAGTCACTTGTTTGACATCCCTTCAATAAAAGTGCTTACTAATCTTTTTCTACCTCTAGCTCAAGAGGAAAATCACGGATATAAGTACTTTGTATCAGAGGGGAAGTCACAAGTATTGTGGAGTTGGCTTGAAGATAGGGAGTTTGAACAAACCCAACTTGAGGGACTATCTTTGGATGAGATCAATAGCAATCCATTGCTACCAAGACTAATCAAAACTCATATGAGCTTAACGGCTAAGGAAGAAGAGGGCAGTGATGTTCAATATATGGCAAGAGAATTAGTGCGAGATTTGCCGATCAATGCACCAAACGAGCTTCATGATAATATGTCACATGCATCTGATAGAAACACAGCAGGACGCATGTGCTTGATGGGTATACTAAAAGATGCGTCAACAAAGCACAAAGAAGCATTCAAAAGGTTGTATATTACTCTCCTCGAAGAATACAATCAGGTTTAACAATATGTCAGATGAAACTATTAGTCTAGATGCAAGCTGCAGGAGAGAAAACATTTTTATGTGGTAAAGCTAGAGTCAATCTGCAAAAATCAAAGATATTTTGACCTTTGATAAATATATATGATTTATTTGCCTCAATCCTGATTTTCCAGCCACCTTCAGCAAGATTGGCCATCAAGTGGGGGTATGGCACCATATAGGTGCTGCAATAGTGGTTGTTTGGCATTGTATGGGTGTATAAAAAGTTGATTAACACTCTCAGCATGATTGTAAGTCCTTCCACCATACTTTTACAGCCACTTGTTGGCAGGTTTCATGCCTCAGATCAGGCTAAAATCTGGATTTTCTGCCAATGGTCAGGCAATGTTT
>Ga0214478_101695_pt1 | contig 10489 bp, 5 predicted proteins | sample M1_20Mar14CPVII9_2_FD_178001 | JGI IMG/M metagenome (GOLD analysis project Ga0214478, IMG submission 178001) | Marine eukaryotic communities from Monterey Bay, California, United States - M1_20Mar14CPVII9sort6BwellD7 | ecosystem: Environmental > Aquatic > Marine > Unclassified | place: USA...
TATGAAAAAAGGATACCTACATTACATAATCTTATGATTGTGCGACAATTTGTCCTACTTTTTGAGGATACCGTGCATTTTTGCTACTAAAATCCACTAGATTGTCGCACTATTTTGGGTTATGTAATCATATAATGACCGGGGCAAGGCCAAAATGTACGTGTTCTCATGCAAGAGTGGCTACATGTCGATGAGAGCTTATGATCATAATAAGGACTATATTGTGCCGTGTCTCGTGTATGCAATAGTACAAGAGTAATGATGAAGATGAGGTTACAACCCACAATGTTATCTAAGATCTCCTCATCGATCGGTAGAAGAGGTAGACGCAGTGGCGACACCGCACAGCAAGTCGACGACGATGAGCTCGACAGAAGTATACATGCATCGTCGTCGTCCAAATCATCATCAAGCAGAACTAGACATACGACAAAGGGTCATAACGATATGTTTCATCGATTACATCTCTTGAATAGACTACCCAACGCTTCTACCGATACTAAGTTTAGGAGTACTCAAGATAGTAGTAGCACCTCATCATCAAAGCACTCCGAGTCATCGAAGAAGAGCAAACGATCGAGAATGTATAGAAATAGAAGAGATTCATGTTCAAGTACATGCTCAACCTCAACCACCAACACTACAATCATACATCAACCATACAATGTATCATTCTTAGAAGAACTTGTAACAGATATACAATACCGTCCACGAACAACCTCCAGTGAGAAGAAACAATTATACTACAATAAAACAGATTATGCTATATTTCAACAATACATGTATTTCGAGAATGAAGATTTAGATTTATATGGTATATTAGAAGATGAAATCATATCAATCAAACGAATACGAGATGAAACAAAGTATGAACTTGATATATGGAAAGAAAAGATGATGGATAAGAAGAAAGTGATGAGTTTAATATGTAGAGAACAACGACAGGTTGTTAATGTTTGGCTAATGTGAATACATGTATAGATATTAGATAACTATAGAGTGCACAGTCATAAATCTAAACAACTTCGATATCCATATAATTACAATTTACTAGAGCTATACGCCACGCTTCCTCTTCCCCAATGGCTCCTTTTGAGCAGTCAAATCAAACAGGTCTGGTAGTCTCCTCGTTAGATTGTACATTGCAGACAACCCAGATACACGTTCACCTTTCCAATCATCGTGAGTTGGCTTCCCAATCCACTCAATAGCTATTGGCATCACTTCCAAAGCCATATCAAGCAACACTTGCATCTTTGGTGAATCTTCAGTTGTGAAGTGGGTTTGGAGAATCTTCTGACGTGCTACTTCTGCCTTGTCTTTGTTTTCATTGAGTTCCAAATACGATACAAGATCGTCGGGCAGGTTCATATCATCGTGATGAGAACCAAGTTCTTTCAGTGTGTGGTTAGATGTGTATGTTTTCAATATACTTGTTTTGTTGCAGAGAAGAGTAGAAACAGCTCCCCAACCTTTCTCGGTGATTAGATAAACCAGTTCATCGGTTTCGTCATCATAAATTCCTTCAAGATCAACTTGTTTCAAAGTTTTGTTATGCTCCAAGGCACCTGCAAAGGCAATCAGTGCATCATCATCGATGTTGTTGTCGGATAGATCAAATGATTTCAATACAAAGCTGGGTCTTTGAAGATAGCCTGTAAGCACTTGCCAGGCAACAGGTGTGACCGACTGATTACTACCCAAACGTAGTCTCCTCAGAGAATTCATATTTGAAACTAACCGTACTAAAAGTTGTAATCCTCCATAATTTATGTTGTTATATCTGAAAGATAGCCTCACCATGTCCGAATTAGAATCTTGTATTGAGTTAAAGAATGTTTGCCATCCTTGTGGAGTGATGGAGTGATTGCTATCCATATCCAGCACTTTTAACGAACTCATATTGCTCAGTAATCTGCCTAGAGTAGTCACACCTTCATTACAAATGCTAGTACCGGATAGAACAAGCGTCACTAGTTGAATGGCCCTTGTTTGTAACGAGCTAAAGAATGACCGCCAACCTGTTGAGGTGACGGAACTGTTCCAAACCAGCTCCAAAGAGTTTACTGTACTAATATTGGCCAATGCAGCTATACCGTCGTCATCAATTTTGTTACCGTTGAGGTGTAGCTTTTCCATTGGAAGTTGTGATAATTGGTTAAGCAACGTCTGCCAACCTGGACTGCTGATAGAATTGTTGTATGATAGATCAAGAACCCTAATTGATGACGAGCCGCTCAAGGCACTTCCTAATATGTTTGATCCCTCATCACTAATTTCAGTATTTCTTAGATCTAATTCAATCAACTTGCACTTCGGATAGTGCAAAACAGCTGAAAGTGCCCTCCATCCTGTCGAGGTAATCTGTGTATTACCTTTGAGGCGTAGACTCTTCATTGTACTGTTACCCAATAATCCATCACATAATGCACCGAGTCCATTATCATCAAGTTTACAATAAGGCAGACAAAGGTCTTTCAACTTGGACTGTGGATGTTTCAATACCTGTCCTAATGCAGTGCACCCTGCACCTCCCAGTCTAGATTGGTCAATAGTATCGTAGGCAAGTTCAATTTCTAACCTCTCGAGACTTGGGTGGCCGCTTAGTCCTTGAATTAAACCCCCACTAAACTCATCAACAATACAACAATTATATATACAAACTTGTTTAATGGAGCTATTTTGATAAATACACGAGAAGAATGCTCGTAGTTGCTGTCTTGTAGGCAAGTTGTTTCCTTGCTCTCCCAAAATATATGGCTGGTCATCTGATCTTTCTAAACATTGCCCATAATAATATATGCGCAGTTTCTTGAGATGTGTATTGGTGGAAATACATTCACTATCCTTCTTCCAATCAATACTATTGAAAAAAGATTCTCCGCTAAAACAATTTAAACCTATTTCAATAGCTATGATACTGGGATCATTACGTTTGAGTCTTTGCAAAACATTTTCATCCTCCAAATCTATCACTTCGACATCCTCATCTTCAATGTCACAATTATCATTCACATTATCCCCATTGTTCTCAACAGGATCTATTTGGTTGTTTGCTCTTTCGTCCATCTTGACTAATAACGGTGTTTTGTATGGTTCTTACTTATATTGTTTGGTGCTGTATTTTTTGCAATGAGTAAATCAGGGTGGAGTTTCTGTGTGATATAGAATATGAAGGGCTTAAACTACAGCTTCCGGACCAACACGGATGGAAAGAGTGTTAAAAACTGAAGTATTGAGTGTATTCTTAGTATATTACCGGCCGAAATGACATCTAATATATATGAATTCGATCCGTATTTGCCCACACAATCACACCAACTCTTGTTTTTTTCAAAGGGGAGGATACCCCAAAGGATACCAAATATTTTATGAGAGTTAGTTGGAGCGTAATGAAAATGAAAGTGAACATCACAGCCTCATGCATATTGTAGGTAGACCTTTGCAAGTAGTTCATACAGCCAGTTTAATTTCTAGATCAAGTGCTCTCTTGGTGGCATTTGGTACGAGCTGTGTTCATATATTACACGACCCAAAATAGTTCTCCTTTCTCCACCTCGCACACAACAATATGGATGACACAAATCACCAAGGTAACGAGGAGAACGGCGGAGATATTGAAGATGAGAGTAGTAAAATAGCTGTAAAGGACAGTGATGATGAATATGAAGATTATACATACCCAAAATACAAGCTTTTGGACAAGGCTACATTTCAAAAGATCAAGCAAGACGATCCATCTATTATTAATCTTACTATAAGTATATCTTTGAATTGCAATTACCAGAATGGCGAAAGTTTTTTCAATAACATCGATTGGAAAAAGGATGGTGATTGTCTATCTAACAATACACAATTGAAGAAGATTAAATTGTCCTATAGTGGTTCATGTTTAGGTAGACATTGGGAAGATCGTTACATTTTAGGAGAACAAGGACACAACTTGCCAACAAGAGAGCAACTTCGAGACTTCTTCTCGTCCATATACCAGAACCGCTCCATTGATACATTCGAAATTGAAGCAATATTTGTTGATGATGAGTTTGGTGGGGGTTTAATTGAAGGACTACTAAGCGGACACCCCAATATTGATCGAATTAGAATTGGCAATGGCAGATTGGGAAGTATTGGATGTGAGGCATTAGGGGAAGTTTTGAAACACCCACAGTCCAAATTGAAGGAACTTCGTCTCGTTTACTGCCAGCTTGACGACGAGGGAATCAGTATTTTATGTGATGGATTAGTAGGCAACAGTACAATGAAGAAGTTATCACTCTATGGTAACACAAACATTACTTCTGTTGGATGGAGGGCACTGCTACCCGTATTACAACATCCAAACTGCAAATTGATTGATTTAGATCTACCTTATACTGGAATTAATGATGAGGGAGCGAATATATTGGGTAGTGCTCTAAATGGATCGTCGTTGAAGTTTTTGAATCTAACATGTAGCCACGGTATGTATGGTGTGGGTTGGCAGAAGTTATTCAATCAGTTATCTCAAACTACAATTGAACATTTAGGTCTCTTCCATAATAATATTGAAATTGGTGTTTTATCCTTATTAGGTAGTATTAGTACATTAAAGTCCGTGGATCTGGCTAGTAACAGATCATCTGCATCTACTCCATCAAGGTGGCAGTCATTCTTCAACTCATTACAAAGGAGTAACATTAAATTGAAGAGGCTCAGCATATCATACAATCACATAGGCAATGAAGGCATGGCCGCTCTAGGAAGTTTGATTAGTACTATGAGTTCATTGAAAACGCTAGAGATGGATGGACTGGCACGCACAGATGATATTGGTGGGGGTTACGGTGAAAGGGGGGATAATGTTACTCCGCAAGGGTGGCTAACATTGTTCGGGACATTACAAAATACTAATTTGAATCTAATGAAACTGAATCTTCGCTCAAATCAAATTAATGACGAAGGGGTGCAACTTCTCATAAGTTTAGTGTCAAGAATGACTTCTCTAAAGGTCCTCAGCTTGGGAGACAATGTTCTGGTGACACATACCGGCTGGCAAGCTCTCACAGGCTACCTCCAAAGTCCTAACTTTGCATTAGAAGAACTCCATCTAGATGATAATGACTGCGGTGATGACGCGGTGAATGCATTTACAAGTGCTTTAGTACATAAAAAGACCTTAAAAACACTTCGAATTGGTGGTTATGAGGATGTTGATTCAGACGTTGAGGAAGATGAAGTGGATAATTTAATCTCCGAGAGAGGATGGCAAGCTGTTTCTACTCTTCTCTGCAACAAGACGTGTATACTGGATACATACGCTTCGAATCATACGCTCCAAGATCTTGGTTATCAAATTCCTAATGAGGTTGCTGATAATATTGGTCCATATGTTGAATTGAACAAGAACGAGGACAAGGTCGAAGTTGCTCGTCAGAAGATCCTCCAAACGCACTTCAGGTCAAGTGAAGATAATATTGCCATGCAAGATTTGCTTGATATGGAATTAGAGATGATACCAGCTGTTATTGCCTGGATTGGAAGGCCATTGCCTATTGGTTGGGAAGGTACGCAAGTATCCGGGTTGTCAACTATGTTCAATCTACTGAGGAGGATACCAGATCTATTTGATTCTAATGCAAAGAAGTCTGTGGAAAAGGAAGCGATAGATTGATGACGGAGTACTCGGGGTGATAATTGATCGAAGAAGTAAAGTTAGATGAAAATTACCTAAGTTCTTCTTTCTATATATGTTTACATTGCACACTCTCTATCTAATACGTCTAATATCTATTCACATGTGATCTCAAACCACTCTATTCATCACCAGAAGACAGCTCATCTAACAACCCGGATTCCATCAGAAGAGGCAAATCCTCATCCTTATCATTCTCAGACGGACAACATATCGCTTGGGCAAGTTGGATAATATCACATGACTCAGCTTGATCATCATCATTGGTATCTAACTTTGCTGCAAAGTCTGCTGACTGGCCACAGGTGAATACTCCATTCGTTGGCAATTCAAAGTCGGCACCCGCTGTTAGTCCGTCGAGACAGAAGTGACATGTACCGTCAGGTGACTCGTCTGTCTCTTCTTCTTCTTCTGGATCCTCTTGACCTTCTTCTTCTTCAGCTTCTTCTTCAGGACACTCGGGGAACTCACAGTCAGGTCCTTCACGGCTGAGAGTAGTACCATCGGGACAAGTAAAGACATCTAATGTACAGGCAATGGGAGCTTCTTCTTCTGGTACTGGTAAAGTAGCGGGTGTATCTACAAGCTCTTCAGTTGATGGAGCAGGATGAGCGGCTGTTGAGCCATACTTTCCGCTTTTACCAGAGTGCTTGGCACCTTTACTAGAATGCTTGGCTGACTTACTAGCTGACACCTTTTTCGCCTTGGCATCGGCTACTGTTTCAAGTGTATGGATACTTTTCGAAGACTTGCTCTTCCCGGTAGAAATCTTCGACTCGCTCTTACCGCTGCCCTTGCTCTTCTTCTCACCAGCAGCCTTCTTCTCAGCGATCTTGCTAGCTTTTGTAACGGTCTTCTTACTTGACTTCGAGCCATGTGGCATGGACATCTTGGGAAGAGATGCTTTTCCTGTCTTACTTGTAGGCTCCTTCTCACCAGAGGCCTCCTTGATTGCTTTTGCATCAACCATCTTCTTCACTTCTCCCTTCCCTGACTTGCTAGTAGAACCGTCAGCCTCTCCCTTGGTTGAGCTCTTCTTGGGCATGGCATCAGTTGCTCCCTTCTTGGCCAATTTTGAACTCTTGGCAAATGGGTGGTCGGCAGAGGGCATAGACAGAGCGACCTTCTCTGCCTTTGGCTTGACATCGGACTCCTTCTGTCCCTTCGACTTGACTACAGCTGTATCTTCCTTCATCTTCTCACTCTTTGCCTTCTTCACAGGAGCGTCGGGCATGGACAATCCGCTCTTCTTTTTAGCTCCCTTGCTAAACATCATTGACTTTGCAGATTTGGTAGATGACACTGGCATAGACATCCCTTTCGAGCTCTTGTTGCCCTTACTACTCATCTTCTTGGGTGGAGTTGCCTTGGGGGTAGCAGATTTGTCCATCTTGCCGCTCTTTCCAGTAGAGGACGGATCAGAAGCAGACTTCTTGGGGCTTGATTTGTCAGCTTTGGGGTCATGAACTTTCTTAACTTTTGTTGCTTTCGTACTGATAGCTTTTGATGCTTTCCCAGCGACCGCAGTGGTAGTAGTACTGGCATCAGCAGTAGGACACTCGGGGAACTCACAATCAGGTCCTTCACGACCAAGCGTCGTACCGTCAGGACAAGTGTAAACATCCAATGTACAGGCAATTGGTCCAGAGCCCAACTCTTCTTCAATCTCATCATCAGAAGTACCAGTTCCAACCTCACTTGGTAAGTCACCATTAGGCAAAATGACCTTATCAATAGCATGAATAATACCATTACTAGTCCTAATATCGGCTAAAGTGACGGTAGCATCATTTACCATGACAGAACCATCATCACCAATGGTAATCATGATTGGTTCACCATTGACTGTATCAACTGGTCCATTCTCAAGTGAGGAACTGTCAACCTCGGAACCACCAATAACATGATAGGTGAGAATGCTCTTAAGGTTGTCAATATCGGAGAATGCTCCGGGGGGTAATGCGTCGAATGCCTCATTGGTTGGGGCTGTGTATGATGAAGAGAAATTGAGCATAAGATATGAGCATATCATGTGAACAACTATTGCAAATGCACATCATATGAACACTATTGCAATACACAAACTTCTCAAAGGCATATCATACATATGAAGACACACTTACCAAAGACAGTAAACGGTCCATCACCATTCAATATATCAACTAAATCAGCAGCATTTAATGCCGCTACCAATTTACTAAAATCATCATTGCCTAATGCGGCATCTACAATTGTACCAACCTCATCTTCTGGCGTCTGATCATCTTGTGTCACCTCCTCTTCCAACTCATCAACAAATGCAGTAGGACAACAGAATAATTCAGCTAATAATACTTTCTCACATTCTTCTTCATCTAATTCATCATTTAGTGGATTTAACGAATTAGCAAATGATAATGCCATACCACAGGATACTTCCTCCTCGGATTCGTTAGAGGTTGGGATTAATGTATCCTTATCGGTGGTCAATCCATTTGGACAGAAGTTACACCCATTGGAGGCTTCTGCCAATGCCATCATTTCAGCGTTTGACAATGTACCACTTTCTGATTGACGCTCATTATTATTGTTATGACCGTGTGATCCATCATGAATATGATGTTTGTTAACATGTGTATGTCTTGGTACTGGACTTACTTTACTAATTGTATTACCACCGCCAGCTGCAGTAGTACGGGGACCTTTATGTCCACCATTCTGTCCATGATGTGGATCATTGTTTCCAAGTAATCGAGTTCCTTGCTGTTTGTCATTGCTATTTGATTTAGTTAGTCGCTCTTGTTGCTGTTTTATATCAGAGGCTGCTGAGTTATGACCACGATTTGTAGTTGTATCTAATTTATGGGACGATTGATAATGTATTTGATCAGCATGTGGAGATAGATAGGCATGCTGTTCGGCTGATACTGCCGATGTTGCCAGGAACAATGCTAGGCCGATGATTCTCATATTTGTTTTATAAGATACTTCTTAATATTATGTTAATTGCTCTTCAGATATATTCTATTGCAACAACAATAATGCACAACTAAGGATGGTATACAAGTATAGCAGTCAATAGGCTATGTTATGTAGAGGAGAGTCGCTTATGAGAGCATCCTCTTTATCCGTTTGGCGCTACGCACCATTCTCCGTTGATTGTCAGAGTTGATCATCATCCAATCATCGTTCATTTTCACACAAAAAGATACCGGTTGATTTGTGTATACAATTGGGTATCCCAGGGATACCACGTTTCCTCTTTGCTACTATACTTGGCTTCTTTTGAGCACTCGGATCAAACAGGTCTGGCATCTTCCTCATTAGATTGAACATTGTGGACAACCCAGATACATTCTTTCCTTTCCAATAACCGATAGGTGTAGACCTCCCGATCCAAGAAATAGCAACTGGTATCATCTCTAATTCCATATCAAGCAACTCTTGCATCTTTGAAGTATCACCACTTGACAAGTGGGTTTGTAGAATCTTCTGACGTGCAACTTCCACCTTGTCTTTGTTTTTGTTCAGTTTCAACAACGAAACGAGATCGTCGGGGCAGAGTTCACAGTAGACATAATTGAGTGAGTGATTGGAGTTGTAGGTATCCATGATACTTGTTTTGTTGCAAAGAAGTGATGATAATGCTTCCCATCCTCTCTCAGTGATCAAAGTAAAGTATTCACCAGTGTCTTCGTCAAAACTTTCTTCAAGATTAAGTCGTTGTAATGTCTTGTTGTTTACCAAGGCAATTGTCATAGGAATCAGTGTATCATCATCGACATTGTTTTCACCTAGAGAAAGTTCTTCTAATGCAAAGTCGGGCCTTTGGAAAAACTCTGTCAATCCTTGCCAACCTGCAGTTGAGACCAATTCATTCTCGTCCAGACAAAGAGACTTCAGAGAAGTCATAGTCGAGATTAACCTAACCAGAATTTGTATTCCTTCATCGTCAATATTGTTTCGATCAAGATCCAGCTTCTCTAGGTCCAAGTTAGAGTCTAGTAATGAAGTGAAAAGTGATACCCAACCTTGAGGGGTATTATTGCCAAAGCCCATACACAAACATTTCATTGTACTCATACTGCTCAATAAACTACCAAGAGCTTGAATACATATTTCACCAATACGGTTGCCGGAAATATCAAGCTTCTTCAATTGAGTACCCCTCCTTTGTAATGAATCGAAGAAGTACCGCCAGCCTGTCGGGGTAATTGAGTGGATACCACACAAGGTCAGAGACTTTAATGTGCTGATACTAGCCAATGTAGTTAAACCGATATCATCAATCTCGCTACCACTTAGTTCCAGACTTTCTATTGGAGGTTGCGATAGTTGATTGAATAATGTTTGCCACACTGAACTGCTAATTAATCTGTTGTCAGATAGATTTAGACTTTTCAGTGTTGAGCCTCTCAAAGCACTGCCTAACAGACCGGCTCCCTCATCAGTTATACTAGTATTATTAAGAGAAAGTTTAATCAATGTGCAGTTTGGATGTTGTAAAACAGCAGAAAGTGCTCTCCATCCAACGGGAGTAATGCCTGAGTTGCCACCGAGTTCTAATCTCTTCATTCTGCTGTTGCCCAGTAACCCATCACATAATGCACTGAGACCTTCATCATTAAGTTGAGTATACGAGGCACGGAGATACTTCAAAATAGACTCCGGATGTTTCAATACTTTTCCCAATGCCTCGCATCCAATTTTTCCTATTTGAACTTGCCGTAACATATCGTAAACATGCCCTATTTCTAATCTGGTGAGACTAGGATGTCCACATAGTCCCTCGATTAATCCCCCACCAAACTTATTTATAATACTAGTATAACTGATGAG
>Ga0214478_101696_pt1 | contig 10488 bp, 9 predicted proteins | sample M1_20Mar14CPVII9_2_FD_178001 | JGI IMG/M metagenome (GOLD analysis project Ga0214478, IMG submission 178001) | Marine eukaryotic communities from Monterey Bay, California, United States - M1_20Mar14CPVII9sort6BwellD7 | ecosystem: Environmental > Aquatic > Marine > Unclassified | place: USA...
ACGATCATCTTCACGAAGGACAGCTCCGTGTTGTAATTGAGCTACTAATTCAACACCCTTATCGATACGATTGTTGGCTTGGAATTCACCGTAGTGTTGACCAAACGCAATGATGCCGGCATTGATTATCCCTTGTTGAGCATCAAGACCAGGAGCGGCGGCACCTTCATCTTCTGCTACTGCTACAGCTTCTGCAACTTGAGGATCGCCATCTTGTTGTATCGGTGGTGGTGGAGGAGGCGGTGGTAAGGGATTCATATTCAAGGCTGGAGAACAATCTTCTGCTTCCATATCATCTTCCTCGTTGTCGATATCATCTCCTTCTTGCCTGAGCCATGAATAGTACTGACCACATTTCTTGATTACAGCCTTCTTGATGTCCCACATACGTGCCAGTCCATCCTCGCCGCAAGTTACAAGACGATATGGGGTAAGTGTAGACCAGGATACCTAAGGGTATGGCGAGGAGTTGGAGAAGAAGGGATGAGAAACAACTCAGTCAACAATCCTCCATCTAAGCCCTCAAGACAAAACAGACTTACCATATTAGCACCATCCTTATGTCCTCTCAAAATAGCAACAGGAGAACCATCTTCCAGCTTCCAAACTCGTACATCACCATCAGCACTTGACGTTGCCAATAGTGCATTATCAGAACTAACATCAATATCAGTAACGACACCCGCATGCCCATTCAATGTGCATACCAATACTGCACCTCTCATATTAGCACCATAATTAAACTTTTTTGTTTTGGTATGACTACTAGATTCGACTGTTAAATCAACAGCACCGGCACTACTACCAATGGCATGCTGTTCCGAATCATCAGAAGAGGCACCCAAATAGAATATCTTAACAGTCTGATCATCACTCCCGGTAACAAAGTATCGTCCTGTCTTATCAAACTTTAAACAATATACTGGATAGATGAGATGAGAACTAATTGTTATGGAATGTGATAATTTTGATTTGAGTATTGACAATGTAGTCGATGTATTGTTGGATGATGATGATGATGGGGATACGACACGAGGATGACTTTGATATTGACGTGTGTGTATTGCTGAATTGATTAGATTGTTTTTACCTGGTAAATGTGCCATTGCACCATAACCAAGGTTATTACGACGTTGTACAAACTGATTGGTACCTAATAATACCTGACGTAATGATGGGGAATGTACACCATGAATCTTACATGCCTCGTTATATTCACCTTGTACTACCCTTGCATTTTCATATAATGAAGTTGATTCACTTGAACTTAATCCAATCATACTCATATCATTCATATATTTAGTACCCAATTCATTCGATCGAACTTGTAATTGTGATATAATACGATGTAAATTATTCATTTCAGTTTCACTATCTTGTAGTCTTTCCGCCTCAGTACGCTTTTTACCCTTTGCTACTGTTTGTTTTTCGATGGATGTTTGTAATGTTGTTAATGTTGATTCCAATTCTTGACGTTTGGTATGTATTTGTATACGTAGGGCGAGTTGTTTACGAGATGCTAAAGGGAGTGGGGTGTAGGGTATCAAAATAGAGAGAAAGATAAATGTTAGTGTCCGACACGAAAAGAAAAGCCGTAGAGGTTATGATAACTTCTCAGCCGTGGCAAATATCAAGCACCCAAACCCCCTAACCCTCACCCCGAACACATAACTGTCTAAACTTACCTTGAGCAGCGCTCATAGTTTGTATCACCGACAATTCCCTTAATGGCACACTACTCCTCTCAATCTGCACTACCGCACCACTTTCTTCTTCACCCAATCGTCGTCCTGCACCACTAAATACACCCCTCTTCCTCCCACCCCTAATTGGTGAACTACCACCACCAGGTGAAGAAAGACGACGTAAAATATTACCATTTGGTAATATACTCATCAATCCAGAATTACCTAAACTAGCCAATTTGGTAGCATCACTCATTTCACTTGCGGTTGGTATAGAATTTTCATACGCTGATAATAATAAACTCCATGGTAGATGTAACTCTTCAGATAATGGAGTTGTGGACGATGATGAGACTAGTTTGTCCAATAGAGATTTACCCTTGCCTCTCTGTGCCGTACTTCCGGCAACATTGCTAATGTTGTTACCAACCCCATTACCAATTTGTAATAGTGGTGAATATTTACGTTTTAAATCAGCATATGTCGTACTCCTTACAGTCCCCTCAGCCTTTCCCATTACCCCCTCCTCCTCAGCAGTTAATCGTCCCAAACCACCTGTAGAAGAGGTACCAAATTCACCTAACGTTTCAAAAGCATTAGCTAATATTAATGCCTGATTTTGAATTGTTTGTAATGCCTTTTCTTTCTCGGCGGTGGTGGTAGAGGCAGCAGTATAATTGGATAGCCAATGTGTTATTAAAAATGGTAACGTTGGATGTATACAATTACTATTATTTGAGTTTGTGGTAGACTGAGACTGACGTATAATTTGATTATTACTGCTATTTACTGTGGCTTGAGTTGTAGATTGTGTTGACGGACTGTCATTAGTTGTCGAGAATATTACACGATTGTTATTATTGTTAGCTGTGTTGTTGTTGGTAGCTGCTGTGCTGTTATTAGTATTAGATGGTGCATCATCTTGTGTATTATTTTGAGTGGATGGTGCACCTTGTAAGTTATTATTGCTAGCTGCTGCCGACGAGGATGCGTTGTGCTGCACGTCGTTGTCGTTAGTATCATTCATTGATACCCCTTCGTTGTTGTTATTATTTAATGGCTCATTGCCATTATTGTTATCTGTGTTATCATCCATTATTGATGATGGTACACCCTCAAATAAATTTCAGATGTGAAAAAGCGGAGATTTTATTTCGTATACCGCCGCCGACGGACTGGTATCTATCAACAGTAGGGCTAGTGTATATATTACCCTGTCTAGAGCGTCTATTGCTATAGAGTGAAGACGTGCCACTGTGTTGACTGTGTTATTATATTTACACTCTCATAATTGCAAAGATTACGTTGTCAAAATGGCGTATTGTACTCGAATATTTATCGTACATATCGGATTAGGATACGATAAACAAAACAGTGTGAATTATGAATTGTGAATTAAGAGCAGAAAGCGCAGTAGAAGATGAAATAAGACGCGCAGCTAGATCAATCCGAGACCACAATAAACTACACTAACTATTGTCTAAGGTTATAACTCGGCGGCGAAGGTGGCGTTCCCGCGGCGTCGGCATTTGATTGATATATAAGAGGTATCCTTTCCTTTGCAACAATTGTGCACATCTTGTGTGTCATCATAGTTGAGAGAATCAGGGCACTTAGAAACATATAGCTGTAATATACACCACCTACGAGTAGTGCTATAGAATTGGGAATTAGATATTTTACAGCCGGTTGGTTCGTGAGAATATAACTATACATTCGCCAACCAAGACACAAAAAAGAAGGGTGCACTGACTTTTATATCATTGCAATATACACATTACAAACTGCACATCGATTATACAGGGAGCGGTTTGCCTTTTGATACCATTATTATTAGTTCATTATTTGAGGCTTATTCTTATCAATAATCATCAATTGGCTCAGTGTTGACGTTCCTATTAATATTTGGTAGTGGAATAATTTTATTTCGGTGCACCTCACAAGAATGAGTGAAGGAGATAATAATATATCGGTATACATTTACAATGGCGTCGGTGAAGTACCGACGGATGTAACACATGTTAAGGTAAATCCCTCAGTCACTGTTATTCCTGATAATGCATTTAAGAACCGACTTAGTTTGGTTGAGGTTGAATTACCCGAGGGGCTGGTACGAATTGGATTTCAAGCATTCAATTGGTGTAAATCATTGAAGAGGATTAACATTCCATCCACAGTACAAGAGATTGAGAAAACTGCATTTAGAAGTTGCGAAGAGTTAGAAGGGATCATTTTGCCGATAGGACTTCGAACCTTGGAGGAATGGGCATTCTATGGTTGCAAATCTCTGAAGAGGATAAACATTCCGCCCAGTCTCAAAACTGTTGATATGGGGGCTTTTTTCGGCTGCAATAGTTTGACTACAGTCACAATAAACGAGGGGGTTCAAGACATTGAGTTAGATGCTTTTACCTGTTGTGGCTCTTTGGTGTCGGTCAGCCTTCCATCAACACTGAAAGTTATTGGGAGAACATCATTTGAATTCAATAACACTTTGAGCGAGATACACATGCATGATACAGTACAAACCATAGTTGAAGGTGCATTTAGAGGTTGCAACCTTCAAAACTTTCGCATACCACCTTTAGTAAACAGTTTCGACATTAGCATTTTGGCGGAGAATACTAGTTTGGTTTCATTTGAAATACCCAAAAATGTTAAAGATATTACAGATACCAAAGATCTTGATGATTATGATGATACAAATATGAAGTCTTTGCGGAATATTGCATTACCTTCCGAGTGTAGAACGAGTGCAATACCACCTGATTGTTTAGATGGCTGTGAAGATTTAGAGGAAGCATTACCCGACGAAGATTTAGTTTATGCATTGGAGGATAGGTTTGATGATCTACCCATACACAAGACATGTTATTACCAGTCATACCATGACACCGAAGAAGCAATGCAGAACCTAAAACTGGAGATCGCGATATTTGAATCTGACAAGAACCAAGACTGTTTGGGGATGACTCCTCTTCACATATTGGCATGTTCAACCAAACCAACAATCGAAATGTATCGGTTATTGATTGAGAAGTATCCTGAAACATTAACAATGAAAGACAAATGGGGAGATGTTCCTCTGTTGTATGCATTCTGGTGCAACGTACCTTCAGAAGTTATTGATTTGTTAGTGGAGAGTTACAAATCAAACCACCCGGACTATGAGTTGGATTGGAAGAGGATGCTTCTAACAATGGCAAGACGTAATGTACCTCTGGCCAACATTCAGAAGTTGGTAACTGCACAACAAAATAACTTCCCAGATCAAAAGTATGATATGCAACAAGTTGTTATGGAATTGGCAGCTCATAACACAAACCAAAAAGGATCCAGGCTAGGATACACTCCCATCATCGAAACGTTCAGGTATCTGCTTTATGTCAGTATTACCAAACGGTTAGATTCATTAGCAGTCAAACGGTTTCAAGTAGATTTGACAAATAGCATCAATGCAGTTAGCGAGAAAGAAGGCAGAGAAGAAGATACTAGTTCTGTATATGATCGACTTGCCGCATACGAAATAGCAAAAGAGGGTACCTCGGTACTTGAGCTTGCTTTGTGGAAGGCTAAGATTGACGAGAGCCGCAGCAAGAGGACAAGAGTTGATAGTGGTATGAGTTACAGGGATCAATGCCGTATCAATAGTGGGGCTGATATTGTGATTAGGAATGTTTTGCCATTTCTATTACCAAAATCAATAAATAGGCCCATCATCTCTGGACGAGGAAGATGTGTAATATAAAGTAAGATAGACTATATTACAACTCAATGGAGCGTTGTTCATGACAAATTCGGGGGTAACACGGTATCCTTTGCCAAAAAAGATAAAATTAATCTCCTCACCTCTCTCACATAGCATGGCCTAAGTTAATCTAAATCTAAATTGCACTAATATTAGTAAAATAAACCAATGATAAGTTGGCTTTAGTTTAGAAGAATGAAGTCCAACACAGTAGGTAGGTTGTTATGTAAAAAGATTACGATTGTCTAAATAGCGTATTGTACTCTATTTTTTTACCGTACATATTGATATGAATACAGTTTGACATAGGTGACTTGTCGATTTATTATCGTAGTCGATCCTCCTATTGTTAGTGCAGGGGTTAGTGCCTCGTCTGTGCTTGTCTATTCGTGGTGCTAGAGGCCTCCGATATCATCTACTATAGAGCAATTTGTCTAAATGTTATAAGTCGGCGACGTCGGCTTTCATTTACATTTTAAGAGGTATCCTTTCCTTTGCAAGCACAGGCAATGTCACTTAAGTGTTTGTTTTATATCACTGCACAGACTGGCGCCTCCTAAATTATATTGAACTACTTTCACATAAATTACTTTACGCAGAAGTTAGTGTACAATTTGCAATAGAAACAAGACACAAAAACAGGTGCACCGACTCAATTTTTGTATTGCAACATAGCATTACAAATTTGTATCCATCGATTATATTCGGGAGTGGTTTGCCTTTCAATACCATTATTAGATATATAATACACATTCTTAAAGAATTTTTGACGGTCAGTAAGTAAATAAAGAATGAGCGAAGGAGATAATAATAGATCGGTATACATTTACAATGGCGTTGGTGTACCAGATGATGTAACACATGTTAGGGTAGATCAATCTGTCACTGTCATTCCTCGTCGTGCATTTGAGGATTGTGGAATGTTAGAGGTAGTTGAGCTACCAGAAGGGCTGATACGTGTTGAAAAGAATGCATTCCAAAATTGTACATCTTTGAGGAGTATCAACTTCCCATCTACATTAGAAGAGATTGGTGAACAAGCATTCGAAAATTGCAGAAGTTTAGAACATATCAAACTTCCTGAGGGACTCCAAACACTGGGTGGCGAGGCATTTAAATGGTGCAAATCTCTGCAGAGAATTAACATTCCACCGAATACCAAAGTAGTTGAGGAAGCTGCATTTCTCTTCTGCTACAGTTTGACAAGCGTTACATTTTCAGAAGGCATTCAAGAAATTGGCGAGGATAGTTTCAGTAGGTGCACCTCTTTAATATCAGTTACTCTTCCATCTTCATTAAAAGTTATTGGGGAACAAGCATTCGAACACTGTACGGTATTGAATGAGGTACACATGCATGATACTATTGAGAGTATTGAAACAGAAGCATTTAGATATTGCAATTTCACAAACTTTCGTATGCCACCTCTGCTGACTAAAGTGGATATAAGTATTGTGGAGCGCAATAGCTGCTTCGTCTCTCTTGAACTGCCCGAAACCGTGACAAAGGTTCACCATACTGGCAACTATGCATCTAGTAGTGCAGACGCTCTTGAGGTATTAAGGAATATTGCATTGCCGTCGGAATGTGCGTTAGAATTAGATACAGATACATTTCATAACTCTACAGAATTGGAGATAGCATACCCTGATGCAGACATTGATACAATGAGAGAAGCATTACAACACAGATTTGATGAATTACCAATACACAAGATATGTTACTACCAATCATACCATGATACCGAAACTACAATGCAATCCCTTAAACGGGAAATCAAGCCATGGACATCAAAACCTCCTGGTCAATTGAATACTACGTGTAAAGAAAAAGACTGTTTGGGGATGACTCCTCTTCATATATTGGCATGCTCAACCAAACCAACAATTGAGATGTTTCGTTTATTGATTGAAAAGTATCCCGAAACACTAATAATGAAAGACAAGTGGGGAGACATTCCTCTTTTATACGCCTTATGGTGTGATGCTCCAGTGGAGGTATTGACCTTGCTAGTAGAGAGTTACAAATCTAACTACCCAGAGTTTGTATTTGATTGGAAGGATATGATTCTAACAATAGCAAAGCGTAATGTACCTCTGGCCAATATTAAGAGGCTTGTCAAAACACAACAAAGTAGCTTCCAAAATCAAGAGTATGATATGCAAGATATTGTAATGGAATTGGCAGAATCAAATGCCACCCGGGCAAGGTCTAATAAACTATATACCTCGATTGAAACTTTCAGATACCTTCTTGGAGTCAGCATTAGCAAGAGGTTAGGTACATTGGACGTTCCAACATGGCGTGAGGAATTAGAAACTGGTATCAATGATATTTCCAATGTTGGAAGTTTTAGAGTTAGAGATACTCAGGCAGTTTACGACAGACTTACCACATATGAATCGATCAAAGAGGCTACCTCTGTACTTGAGCTAGCTCTATGGAAGGCGAAAATTGACGAGAGCCGCAGCAAGAGGGCAAAAGTTGATGAGGATGTTAGTTACAAAGAACAGTGCCGTGTCAATAGTGGGGCGGATATTATCATTAGGAACGTGCTACCTTATGTCATACCTGATGAGAATATCTTACCCCCCGTTGAGTTTACGATTGATTCGAGTGATGAGTCAAGTGAAGATTCTAGTGACAGTGATGATTCGAATGAGGAAGAGGACTAGATTGAGCTAAAAGGTAGATTCTAGTAAAGAAGTTTAGATAAAATAAAAGTCAATTCTCAAAGTTGATACGACCAGGGTATACTCCTTTCTTCATAAAAGTGTAAACCACTATTCTCTTCCTCCTCGTCCTCTAACGATGACGATGCTGCCAATAAGTATGGAGTATAAGCACCCCTATACGGATCAACTGTACCCATATTATCATTCTGATCTGTCTTACAATATCCTGGATCTACTGAATTGATTTTCATTTGGGGATACTGACGTGCTAAGATCTTTGTTAATGCAATAATGCCAACTTTACTCACTCCGTAACATGTATTAGGCCATCCATTTGAGGTATGTGTACCATCTTTAACATTCTTGACAAAATCTTGCATTAATTGTGTTAGTTGGGGTATTGTTAATGTATCCGATGTGAATTTATCAACTAGTTTTTGTGATTTTAAGATTGATAATCGGCCGGCCGCTGATGCAATGTTAATTATACGTGGATAGTCTGACTTTTCTAATAGTGGTAGGAATGATTGTATAACATTTAATGTACCAAAGTAGTTTGTATCAATTGTAATATCGGCTTGATCTTCGAATGTTGTATAGTCTACTTTATTGTATAGTGTTGGAGAATTGAAACATATCGCTGCATTGTTTATTAGTACATCCAGTACACCGTTGTATTCATTCTCGACCCATTCTGCAGCTGCTTTAATAGATGTTGGATTGGTAAGATCCAATGGTATTGGCAGTAGGATGACGTTGCATTCTTTGTCGTCATCGTTGCTATTGCAACTCTTTAAATCTCGAACTGCCTCTTGTCCTAGCTCGAGAGTACGACATGCTATTAGTACTGTGAAGTTGGGTTCCTTACCGATAAGACGGGCTATTTCTTTACCTATACCTTTATTTCCACCTTGTGGAGTATGAGGTATTGTACAGCGTGAGAACAAAGTTGAAAGAGCAGATTAGAAGAAGGTATAATACATCATGTGCACTTCATTTTTGAGACTCAAAGAGGCTACTCACCTGTAACGAGCGCCAGCCGCTGCTTCCCTGGTTTAGCAGAGAAGCTATTGATTGTTTGTATCATTGTTTGTAGAACTAAGCCGAGTAATAGCAGTTTGGACAGGGGGGGTGGTAAGGCCATCATCATTGTGCATCTATCATTAATTTTATGAGAGTGTAAAGGTCTGTTCTGACAATCGAGTGCTTCCATCAGAATCGACCTTAACATTGAAGGAATAGTAGTGCAGAAACCGCTTATGTACTGTGTTAGTTGTTTCTTGCCTCTTCTAATTTAGGAGGGTGTGGGGTGTGTGGGGTGTTGTTGCATTTCATTCATTTTATTAGGTTGATATCATATCAAGTATCTTTACTTGCCACCATTATTTGTCAGTGTGTTTCAAGATTTTATCACAAGGTGCACCGACTCAAAACAAAATAATTTCTTGCTCCATCACTTCTTGCTCCGGGTATACTATACATACTTAGACGTGCATTAGTTAACAATATCCTTCCCGTCGATAAGACTATCATCGTTAATTGCTACATATTGAATTATACGGTATTTACGGAGACGAGTTGCAACATAATACTCGACATTGCAATTAATCTGATCACAAGACAAAATATAAATTATTGATATAATTAAAATGAGTAGAGAAGAAGATGTTGAGGTATATGTATACAATGGTGTTGATGAGGTACCGGAGGATGTTATACATGTTAGGGTAGATCCTTCTGTCACCGTTATACCTGATAGTGCATTTCAATACCGTCTACATTTAGAGCAAGTCGATCTACCCGAGGGGCTGATAAAAATCGAAGAGAGAGCATTCATAGATTGCAAATCTTTGAAGAGGATCAATATCCCGTCGACATTAGTAGAGATTGGAAATAGTGCATTTAACCATTGTCACAAATTGGTTGATATTGTACTCCCGATCAAAGATTGGGTCAGTATGCATTTTTCTATTGTCACTCTTTGAAGAGCATCAACGTACCACCGAATATTAAAACAATTCAAGGCTCAACATTTTTCAATTGTATTGGGTTGACAAACGTATCATTTTCAGAAGGTCTTGAAGCAATTGGAAGAGATACATTTGGTTTGTGTAAATCTTTGGTATCAGTTGCTCTTCCATCCTCTGCAAAGGTTATCGGCAAAGAAGCATTTGAACGCTGTAAGGTATTGAATGAGGTACATCTGCCTGATGCTATTGAAAATATCGGTAAAGCATTTAAAAATTGTAACATCACACACTCCTAAATTAGAAGAGGCAAGAAACAACTAACACAGTACATAAGCGGTTTCTGCACTACTATTCCTTCAATGTTAAGGTCGATTCTGATGGAAGCACTCGATTGTCAGAACAGACCTTTA
>Ga0214478_101697_pt1 | contig 10473 bp, 11 predicted proteins | sample M1_20Mar14CPVII9_2_FD_178001 | JGI IMG/M metagenome (GOLD analysis project Ga0214478, IMG submission 178001) | Marine eukaryotic communities from Monterey Bay, California, United States - M1_20Mar14CPVII9sort6BwellD7 | ecosystem: Environmental > Aquatic > Marine > Unclassified | place: USA...
CCTCTACCAAGAAGCCACGTACAATGGCATCACTAACCGAATCTTCAAATAGTCTCTGAGCTGCTCGGCGCATAGGTCTAGCACCAAATTCGGCAGCATTCATGGCCCCATCATTCATGATAGAATCAATGAGTGAATCAGACACAGAAAGTGTGATCATCTTCTCCTTGTATGCACGTTCAATAGATGCATCTACAATGGCGGTGGCAATGTCTCGTAGATTATCATCGTCTAATGGTGAGAAGACGATGATTTCATCAATTCTATTAAGTAACTCGGGCTTCATTTCGTTTTGGAGCTCATCTTGGACAACTTCAGACAAGGCGGAGTACTCATCTGCTGCTAAGGACGCTGCCACTGATCCGTTAACATCCCCGTTTGCTCCACTATCCCCGTTGGTACCCTCATCACCCAAGACGTAGTCCTCAAAGGATGTTGGACTTTCGTCTCCGTCCCCTACTCTTCGCTTCTTCTTCTTTCTGCGTACTTCATCACCGCCGCCTCCAATACTTACTGCACGTTCAAGTTTTTGTTGACTAACTAATTCCAATATCTTTCGACTGCCAACATTAGATGTCATGACCAGGATGACATTCTTGAAATCGATTTGTCTACCCTTTCCATCTGTCAAGATACCATCTTCCATAACCTGCAGTAGGACATTCAACACATCACTATGTGCCTTTTCAATCTCATCCAATAGCACAACAGAATGTGGAGATCTACGTACCGCCTCGGTTAGTTGTCCACCTTCTTCATATCCGACATATCCCGGAGGTGGACCTGTTAACCGTGACGCGGTATGCTTCTCCATATACTCGGACATGTCAATCCGTATCATATCCTTCTCGGAACCATAGTACTGAGCAGCCAACGACTTTGCCAACCACGTCTTACCCACACCCGTACTTCCACAGAATAGGAATGACGCCACAGGTCGTCCAGCGTCACGTAGTCCACTTCGTGCACGTCGGACTGCTCGGGCTATAGACTTGATAGCACGTTGTTGACCCTTGACACGTTCAGCTAATGATGATTCTAATGACATTAGTGTTGATGACTCGGTTGATGTGAGTTTACCAATTGGTATATTCGTCCATTGAGATATAATCTCTGATATATCATTCTCGGTAACATCCGGTGGAGGATTGGGCATAACGGCTGATGAGAAGCAGTGTTCCATATGTACAGATGCACCAGCCTCGTCTAATAGATCAATTGCCTTTTCGTGGATTAACGAAATTTGATGAGTCAGACAATTGCAATACAAAATGAACACACATGATGTGCACATGATATGCACAATTCACCCGAGCAACATACACACGTACCTTATCTGGTAAGAATCGATCAGTAACATATCGTTCACTCAACTTGGCAGCGGCTACTAAACTATCCTTGGTATACCGTACACCATGATGTACGCCATACTGATCCGAAATCGCCTCCAATATTGATACAGTTTGATCAATTGTTGGTTCCTTAACTAATAATGGTTGTAATCGACGTTCTAATGCTGCATCCTTCTCGATGTATTTACGATATTCAGAGATGGTCGTTGCACCGATAACTTGGAGTTTGCCACGTGCTAATGCTGGTTTGAGCATGTTGGCTGCGTCTATTCCACCCTCGGCACTTCCGGCGCCAACCAGTGTATGGATTTCTAGTGTGCATTGAGAAAGGGATTGAAGAAGAGGTATGTGAGTGGACATATGATACGCACAAAACGGAAACTACAATACACAAACATACAATACTCACCATCAATAAATAGAATAGTTGGCGGTGCTCGTTCATCAGTAACCTCCTCAATAATACTCTGAAGCCTCTCCTCAAATTCACCACGATACTTCGTCCCAGCAACTAAATTGGCCAACTCTAATGATATCACACGATGATTACGTAATTTTGATGGACATAACTTTGATAATTCGTTAATACGATCAATTTCATTTTGTTTAATGTAATTTCCCTCATCATTTATTTCATATATTTCATCAAGACGTTCTAACATATTTGGTGATGCTAATATTTGTGCTACTCCCTCGGCTATGGCTGTTTTACCAACACCTATATTTGTGTAGGAAAAGAGAGGGGGTTGGAGAGTAGGAGACAATAAGATATGAGCTATTCAACACAACAAACACAACAAAAGGCAACAAATCCTACAATATACGAACAAAGTCATAAACTTACCAGGTTCACCCATTAAACATGGATTATTCTTCCGTCTACGAACCAATGTCCTCAACGCATTCTTAACCTCATAATCACGTCCATACACTGGATCTAATTCACCCCGTTCAGCCAACTCAGTTAAATCAACACCAACATCACTTAATGTAGGCGTACTACTACTTGAATCATTCCCAGTTACCAATTGTGGTCCATCATCATTAGCATTATTAATATCTACTACTAATTGATTACAAAATTCCGATGCAGAGAAGGTACTACTATCCACTCCCTCCATACGTAAAAACACTGCCAATGCACCCTTGGCATAGCCACGTTCTTCAACTATTGCATCAATTTCATTCGGGACACATCCACTAATTGCATCATATCCTAATAAACTTAATAGTACATGTTCAGAATTGACTGTAGGTGAATTGAATGAATCTGCAATGCTACCGGCTTGGGTTAATACACGTTTTAGTGGTGGCGCAAATGGTAATTCCACATCACGTGCTTTCTTATTCATATTTAATAGTTGTGGACTCATTGTGAATATACCCTTCTTTTCATTATCCTTTTCATCTGATGAACTTCCATTAGCAGAAGCCTCATCACGAAACATATGTTCAACAGTTAACTTTGCCTTACGTAGATTAATAGTATATGTTTTTAATGTCTTTCGTGCCTTTTCGGGACGGTCGATAATGCCAATGGTCATGACTTCGCAGCCTACGGAGGGTTGTCCTAATCGTGCTGATTCAGATTGTGCGGTTACTAGGGAGCCTATACATTCTTCTGACATTCTTTCGAATATCATTGATAGTGATGATGATGCGGTAGTTTTATGACGACGTTGTGTTAATGGAGTATTGGATCTTTTAGAGAGTGTAATTGGTAATCTTTGTGATCTATGTAGAAATGTTGATTGACCAATTGTAGACCTACCATTGCTACTTGATGATATTATTGACAGTGAATGAACTATACTTAGTATAGAACAGAGATATAGTGTAGTGGATAGTAATGAGGAAGACATGTTTGTAATTATTAGTGGACCAATGATTTTATTGCAAAGATTTAATGTGCATATCTTGTACACTTTTAATGTCTGTTGCTTTCTTAGTTGCAAATCTTCGAAGTGCAATACAGGGAAGCCGATATCTGAGGTATACCCTGTGCGTAGAGAATCGGTTACGGCAGAGGAATAAATATGGTAGGCCGCCACTAATGATGCACCATATATCGTCAATAATTTGCTTAGTCAGATACGAAGATCTAAAATCACGAGACCACCACAACTAAATATTGGTATCCCATGCGGTCGAGCAAGAATGAAAGGAATGAAGATACTGTAGATAGTAATACTTTAATACAACCAGCAACTTGCAAAACTCTATAATAGAGTTTACTCTTTCTTCTGTTCCCGAGCTCTTTTCTCAGCGGCTGCCAATGCGCGTTCTCTCACCGACATTCCGGCAGTAGTATCATCATCACGTCGTTGAGTATTGGACTGATTGTCTAATGTACCAAGTTTATATCCACCTGTTTGAGTATCTTCTTCTTTTTCTGTTTCAGCCATCAACTCCTTACTAAATGAAAGTATACCTGGTATTATCAACTGAACAGGCAATCGATGTTGTGCCATTTCTCTTGCACATTCTTGAATGATTGATTGACATATATTGTTCATAACAGACTCTAGACTACTACTAGCAGATGATGGAGGTGATACACTAGTAGCAGAAGGTGGAGAGATCATATCAACAACTTCAGCCAACTCGGCAGTTCGTTTCCCACCAACAAATATACCACCAGTCATCAATCTTGCATGTTTATACAAGTATTCTACTCTCATCTGTCCATAGTTTGTCCAAAACAATACATCATGCTCTGAACACCAATTATGACTTAATTCATGTATCAATGTACTAACCAATTCCTTATATGGACGGAATGAACTTAAATCATCAGTACGTAACTTAATATCAATTCTAAGTCCATGATTGGTATTATACCCTAATAGACAGGCTCCCTCGGATGCTTTAGATTGCATTAACCGATCGTCTATCGGGTCCATTTCTCCTAGTGTTCCAACGACTAGCTGTCGTTTGACGAGGAGTGAAATAATACCGGGATCGGTTGCTAGACATTCTAATAATCGACGTGCCTCGAATGCATGTGGTGCATTGATTCGGTCTGTGCGTGAGCCGAAGGAAGCATCCGTGCATTCTTGTAATTTACAAAATTTATATTGTTTATGCTGTTGTGTATACCTTGTTCCCCAATAGGTTGATAGTGGTTTATTCTTCTTGGCATTATTTGCTTTGTTTTCCTCATCAAAGCCTCGCATTAATGGGTCGCTTTTGAGTGAATTGAGATGCTGTATTGCTGATGATGTTGTACTTCCCATTATTATTACTTTAGCACCACTCTTTGGTACTTTGATGCTTGATGAGAATGCTGGTTGTTGATTTATATCAGCATCATTATCATTAGTAGAGTTCACAGTTTCTTGAGCAATCGTCTTACCCTTAAATATAAGCCGTAATATTATATCATCATCTATATCTTGATATGATGAACGTGCCTTGGATAGTAAATCAGATGCATTTGTTTCATATGATATATTTTCGACGGAGATTGATTTACCCTTGTAGGAGAACTTGACTGTAAATGTTGTATTGTTGTTCATTGCAAAAAAGTTGTGCACAAGATGTGTGTGTGTAGATACCTAGTTTTGTTACTCGGTATATCGTATATGAAACGCCGGCTAGATAAATGTATGTTTGATACAGTAGTAGAACAAGTGTGGATGATATTTGGGGACCAATCCTTATTAAACAGCCGTGCTCCTATCGACTGAATCACCGAGTGAAATCGAAATCAGCAAATTATTTAAAAAAACTCGAACTCACGGCCTCACGGGCCCATCATTATTGAAATCATTACTAATCTCGTAAGAATAATATCTATTGATGGCGTCAGATAATATAGGCAAGCTTATTATAATATATACGAAGATTGTTATACATTGTGAAATCATACTTCTATTATTAGAAGAATAGCGTGCATATAACTTTAACTCACTCACTCTCATAATTTTTTGGTTGCACCTCACCATATATAATACACTCCTCTATCTTCATCAATAAGCCCCCATACGTCCACAACAACACGTGGTTAGGATGTCATCTTTATTATCTACAAGTTTCCAATCAATAATTCTCGTCGGATCGGTATTTATGCCGGTCAATTCACTTAGCTGCAATCAACATTATCAAAATCGAGTGAGGAACAACAACAAGAATATACCAATACATCAACTAGTTTCATTGCAACAGCAACGTCATAGAAGAACAATATCATATATGAGCTCAGTCGATGATGATATAATAGATGACGAAGTTATAATATCAAATGAGAACAATACAAACAAGCAACAAATATCAATGGAAGATATCGAAGGTGATATTATTACACAAATTATAGAAACAAAATCAGCACCAACAGCAGCACCAACCATTGCAATAACAAAGCAAAATAATATAGGAAGGAAGCGTCGTATGCAAATGTATACCTACCTCTCTCAACCAATAGTAGAAGTACAAGTTATTACATTAGTTTTCATATCATGCTTCCTACAGGCAATTAATACGTTAGATGACTTACCGATAGTAATACATGATGGTATTGATGTTGTGGATACCATATGTGTTTATATATTTGCTGTGGAGTTTATATTACGATGGTGGAGTGCTGGAAGATTTCAATTGAGATATTTGGCTAAACCTTTGGCATCGGTTGATGCGGTACGTTCAATATATTGTTTGTTTGGCAGTATGTTTCTTGTTATGACAAAAGACTAATCCTCTTACCTACTCACTTCTGTGCAATAGATTGTGGTCATCTTACCACTCATACTCAGTGGCGTATTACCAATGTTGCTAGATCTTGGAGTAGACATACCGATATGGCTTTTATCCTCCGCTGGTAGTTCAGCCTTGCTAAACCTACGACTTCTTCGTATATTAAAGTTCCAACGTGTATTGACTAATCAACGAACATTTGCAGACTTTCAAATGGCACTTGGAATGATGGATAGGAAAACTGATGTTAGACCATACCAATTGCAATTGGCAAGAGTGATTATATCAATCTTTACACTGGTTAGTGTCTCTACGGGTAAGAGTCTGTTGTATATTTGGTATTGAACACATCTTAAGTTATGTGAAAAGTATACTCACATCTTATGATTCTTACGAATTCTCCATCCAGGGCTCATATACACTGCAGAACACGAGGTCAATCCTGAGATACCTGATTACTTTACAGCGTTATACTTTGGTCTGACGACATTAACGACCGTCGGATTTGGGGATATAGTCCCTATAACTCCACAGGGAAGGACGGTGGTATCGGGAACGATTCTAGCAGGTGTTGCGATAATACCTGCACAAGCGGCAGCTCTAGCAGATGCATTTGTAAGTGGTCAGATGGAAAAAGATCGACGAGGAGCAGCCAAGAAGAAGAAGAAGAGAAGACTTAGACAAAAGTGTTCAAAGTGTGGTGAAGGACCTCATCGGAATGATGCCATATATTGTTGGTCATGCGGAGAGCTGCTTGACTAATACTGTACACATATATGATATGATTTACACTAGATTTAGATAGGGAAACGATGATATAATACATAGGAATTAGGTAGACATTTATTGTTCATACCGTGGTAAATGAGCACTGATATATATCCATTAACCTCTTAACATTTATCTCTTTCTAATCATCATAAACACTTTTATATTCAGTCGTTTCATAGTCACTCGTTTCATACTCTTTAGTTTCATACTCCTTTGTTTCATATCCACCACCTTTAGCCTTAGACGGTGTATTACTATACGGTCTAATATCACTCTCAGTTGTACTTGGTATCTCGAGCTTCTTTAATGTACTATTACTCAAATGATGTATTCCCTCATCTACTGTCAACCCTTCGTCTTGTTTATACTTATTAGGTTTTGCTTTAGTATTAGCAATTTGAACTAAGTTATCTGTATTCGATTGTATGGAGGGTTTATGTCGTGCTGCTCGTGCTACACTTGCAAATTCTTCTTCTGATCTAATTTGTCCTCCAACGTTTGCGGCACGGAGAAGTGATTGTGTAGTTTGTTGTTGTGTTGACGGTATATGAGCTGTATGTGTTGGTAATGTTGATGCTGTTGGTATATTATTGTTGATGAAGTTATTATTTGTAATCGCTTCAACTTTGATATCATCATCGTCTAAAGATTTGTCATCGGACTTTGATGATTCTTTCTTTGTTGTACTTGCATTGTTATTCGATACAGCAGCAGATGCACTAGATGAAGGTAGAGATGCTACTGAAGTAGCAACCGCAACGGGTGCATTCTCATTAAACCTATCCCCACTTGTTATTGGTACAGCAGTAGGTATATAATTCTGCTGTGAGGAGGTAGAAGATCTTGCTATAGTTGCAGATGAAGTGGAGGATACCAAACGCTCGAGTTGTTCTCTCTCAGCGCTTGCCGATACAAAAGGAGACGGCGGAGGTATATCAGCTCGTTCAGTAGTACTTTTGGGTGGTTTCTTTGTCATTTCCATTGTTGAATGTATTGTTTTATGAGCACTAACACAAGCAATAAATAATGCAAGATCGTCTTCTGCCTGATATCTAGTTGCAAAATCGGGGGGGAAGATACCGATATTATTCCCATGAGCGAGCTACTCAAACGGCTGCATAGTCAAATAGTAAGGTTTTGTTGTGTTGTTAGTTCCTTTCCTCTATTTTAAAATACAATTAAACATCTTTAATAAGTATGAGCGGATCAGAAGAAGAGGAATTTCTACCCGATGATGCGGCAGCAGATGATGATGTCGTTATTGCACAGGAAGAAATAACACAATCACTCAAAAAAATGAACAAGATTGTGAACAATTTAATGGCACGTGCTGATTGTGTACCATTCCGTGAGCCTGTTGATTGGAAGGGCCTCGAGGTGAGTATCATATGTATATTTTATATATCTGTAGTGCTATTTATTTATATAAATCTCACGATATTCGGCCGTATATTTATTGCAAATCTTTCTATACCCTATCTACATCTCGTGAACTGAACATCTAAAACAACGCAACATACCTTACACAAAACAGCTATACGATTATCCAAAGATTATAGCAAAGATGATGGATTTAGGAACAATTAAAAAGAAATTAGAAAAGGGTAAATACAATTCAGCCTCCGATGCCGCCACAGATGTTCGTTTAGTATGGAAGAATTGCATGACATATAATGCCGACGGATCTGATTTTTACAAATTAGCAGATTCCTATAATAAACGATTCGAGGAACGGTATCAAAAGTTAATTGATGAGTTTGGTGAGGATATCATTTGTGGTAATAGTTCATCAGGGAGTACACAGCAGCGATCAAGTAGTAGGTCATCTTCTGGTAAGAAATCAAGATCAAATAGCTTTACATCCTCGGGACGCAAAACACCCAATGATAATACAGCCGAGGATAATAACTCTCCAGATAAGAGTGTAGTGAATTATGAAGCATTGGGTATTGTTCCATTAGATGTACGTACCCGATTTGCTGCAAGATTACAACGTCTATCGGGTATGGAATTAGGACATGTCTTACAAACAATTGATATGTCATGTCCCGAGGCATTGGAAGATCCAACACATGATGAATTACGTTTAGATGCACCAAATATGATTAAAAGACATCGATATGGTTGGGATGACTTTGATGGTGGGTGTCAAATTGAGATAGATGTTGATGCAATCCCCGCTGAAACATTTTATAAACTTGACGCATATGTTAAGGAGAAGGTACAGGATAGAGGACGAGGACCATGGAGTGATGATTTGACAGAAGCAGCCGAGACCAGTGGTATCGGTGGTGGTGGTGGTGGAGGAAGGGACAAGAAACGAAAGATCAAGAGCATGTAATGGAGAGTAGTGAAGAAAATGATCCATCTCTTTGCAGTTGTATGAGGGTCTCTATGTAGTATGCTTCTATTTGCCTCTTCGTGAGCCTAATATAACGCGATACTAAGTGGAAAGGAACATATTGCACAGTCTTTACTATGTTTGACATTAAACACAAAGCCTATTTACGATTATCTCCTACTAGCTAGCTACTCTACAACTTCTATACATCTCTTCATTTCTTACTGTATGGAACACTGCACTAAACACAACTCATGGGAAGTACTACTACTATTGTTCTTTGCTATTGCCATCTTCAATCTCTGTGTACTATCGTAGACTATTGACTAACATGATACATCATGTATGCCATACTCATTCAACCAATACTTATTCCTCTGATATCCGTATCCAATACCAGTAACAGACGTTATATCCGTGATATTGTCATCTATTGATTGGTTTCTTTGTGATGATTTCTTTGCAGGGTACTCGATTATGGTACCTTCATGAATTAGTATTGCATCATCATCATCTAGAGGACATATGAGCATGATGATGAGCATGCTGTTACTACTGATACTAACTTACGTATACCAGCTAGGATACGTTGTGGTGTGAACCTGTTGAAGCCGAAGATGATCAGTTTACCTAGCCTAGGTAACTACAGACACTTTCAGTTTACCTAGCCTAGGTAACTACAGACACTTTTTGCTGTTTTCCGTCCGTGTGTGTGTGTGTGTGTGGCCGATTAAGAATAAAAATTACAGTTTATCGCCAAAATTTTAAATTTAACTACAGAGGATGAGGCAATACAACCGGTGCTGTAGTACAACTACTCTAGTTTTCTCGTCGACGCCAGTACTACAACACCCATCAACCCAGGACTACAACCAGAAAATGATCTCCCACACTTCCTCTCCAATTACTCCACAGTGTCAAATGTCTCGAATTCGAGAAGATCTTTCCCTGCTTCAGCAGAGTCAAAGAAACTCTCAAGTAGGTTGTCATCGCTGAGCAGTTCTTCTTTGTCGTAACCTGTATATAATGCCACAAAAAGAGCAACTACATCATCGTCCATGATGTACTTGGATACAGGGGCCAGGTCGTCTTGTTTTGAGACCTCTCCGCGGTACACATAGTTCTGTTTCTTGATTTTCCCCATTGTCTTCTTTGGATCTGCCCCCCTTAGCTTGCCAAGAGCTGGTGTGGTCTAACAGGTCTGTTACTTTATTCCCATGGCCACCAACTGCCGCTCATGATATTCATATATAGGGCTTTTGAGTAGGGCTATAGGACCAAGGCAAGACCAAATTAGGCTAGTATAAGACTAAGGCA
>Ga0214478_101698_pt1 | contig 10470 bp, 6 predicted proteins | sample M1_20Mar14CPVII9_2_FD_178001 | JGI IMG/M metagenome (GOLD analysis project Ga0214478, IMG submission 178001) | Marine eukaryotic communities from Monterey Bay, California, United States - M1_20Mar14CPVII9sort6BwellD7 | ecosystem: Environmental > Aquatic > Marine > Unclassified | place: USA...
ATATCATAGTATGGAAGATAAGATGACAAAACGTGTCATTAGAGATGGTAAAGTTGATCTATTTGAAAAGGGTAGTCGCAAGAGAGGCGGAGCTCTCGAGCGAGATTTATATGGAAACATAATTGGCGACGACGATACAAACAATAACAGTCTACCATTTGAACCACTTTCAAAGCCACGAAAAGCAATAGACGAAGAAGTCGCTGCAAATAGCAGAGCAAGGAGTGCAACCCTGAGGGTTGCAGTTAGAATCTAAACTCAAATTAAAGCTAGCTTTGTCTTTCAGTTATCATATTTCCATTCATACTATCCCCAATGTTATCCACAATCAGTGATGCTAGTTGTCGACATTCAACATTTTGATCAAGTTTACTTGTTTGGTTGAGAAAAGCTGTCATTCCTTGTGAGTGCCGCAACATAAACTCAATTGGCAGCAGCGGCATAATAGCCGCCATCGCAATTAATGCTGCATATCGAACCTCAGAAGACAAGGCATCATTAAACGACCAAGCCAAGTCAAACAAATCTGTAGCAAGAACTTGTAAGGCAGGGCTTGGATATGTTCGTGCACAGTGTAGCATGATTGCTAGTGTCTTTAGAAACTCAACGAGGAACCTTTCGCCGTTTGCACCAGACCAAATGGAAGCATCGCCTTTAGTTTGAGATAGGAAACAAAACAATGAGTAAATCATTTGAACAGATACCGCACCAAACTTGTTTGTGGTGGCAGTTGTTGGTTTACGAGGTCTTCGCCATCGTCGAGTCTTTGATGATTGAGTATTAGCCAGCTCTGTACTTTCATCCTTCTTCTCCTCATTTGTTGTATCATTCAGGTTTAGCGCAAGCTTCAATCTTGTACTACAAGCTACAATTTCTTGGTCAATAGAGTTATTGATAGATGAGGTTTCTATTTTTGGCTTGCTTGCAGTACCTGTTAACTCTTCTGCAATACCCCTCAGTAGAGCCAACGACTCCAATCTAGTGCCTAACGAAATATTGCCTTTCATTTCTCTAACTAAAACCATACAAGTCTCAAACGGAGCATGAATGCCAAACGCCATCAAGCTATCCCATCTTTTTACATGGTATTGATCAATACTGAATTTATCTTCAAGAAACAACAGAACTCGAACTAATGTTGAGACGACATCCAGTAAGTCTAATGGCTGGGAAGTGATGATTGTCGTCAACTCAGAAAGAGCCGCATAATGTTTGTCATATGCCAAGTCTTCCTTATCCGCTACGAGAAGATAGGCAAGACACTCTCGAAGTGTCCGAGGTCTTGGAACGCGGCGTAGATCCTCTTCATCATCATCCATCACATAGGGCTGTAATGAATCTTCCCCCCAAAACGATGTGCTAGATTGTGAAGTATCATCATCAGATTTCTCATAAGTGTCGTCATCTACTACCTGAATAAGAAGATTTTGTTTCTTTTTGTGTAGTTTCGCCTTCTTTTCCATCACATCTGTAACTTCATCACCACTATCCTTGTTGGCAGCTGGCGGGTGCAATTCATCGAATTGTAAGTGCTGACCTAGGGTCGAGGCAAGGGACTCAGCCACACGCATTCCATCTAATCGAATAGATTCTGATCTGCTTGTTTCCAACCGAAGTGAAACCCCTTGAACTAGCAAGGTTGCCAAAGCTGTACCTTCTTCTTCAAGCCCTTTTTGCAAGTCGTCTGGAGATAGCTGTTTACTTTCCAAGGGTTGTAGTAAAAACTCTGTGACATATTGCTGTTGAAGAGTATCAGTTCTCTCAATGAATACATCTTCACACCAAACAGACGCAACCGTAAAGAGAAAACTGTTTTCAACACAAGCGAGTGACAATAGTCGAGCTAGACATCGTGGAGCTGCCCGATCAATAACTTGAAGTGACGATATCCCTTGATGACATTGAAATGAGGTAGGCGGAGACAAGATTATGTAATGGACAACAACATCAACCATCTCTTTATCATTTGAAAGGGACGGCAACAACATTTCTTGAAGGAAGGGAATGATGTTTCTTTTACATATCTCATCACATTTGTCTTTAGCTTCTTGACCCGAGTAATTATTGATCATAGATTTTGGTATCTCTTGCTTGATAGAATGGCGTAGGACTGCACGGCAGAAGACTGCCGCTTCTCTTTTTGATGATACGGAATCAATAACTGATTGAATTTGACGACACAGTAAAGCTTGGGGGCTGCAGATGACTGAGTCTAGTTCATCATCATGACAAGTATCAGATGATTTCCAGCACTTGTATATATGTTTCACTACTATATCTGTTCGCCCACTTATTATCATTTGTTGCACGAGTAGTTGAAAATGATCAGAAGCAACCTCACCTTTTTCATTCTTCCCAGATGCAGTAGATATATTCAACAATTCTTCTACTAATACCATCTTCCAAGCAGAGTGAAATAGTATCCCATATGAAGTCTTTGGAGAAGCCCATGAAGGGAGAGGAAGTTTCATGGCATGGCATGCAGATGATACAAGATTAGGAAATATCATTGTTGATATACTGGAAAGTGTTTCATGTCGTGCCAGATTTTGCTTGTTTCCTTGCTCATGTGTTTGTAGTAGTATTTGTTTATTGTGATGGCACTCGAGTGGAAGTATCATGTACTCAAATATCTGCTTCATACGTTGAGCACCCAAAACATTCTTCAATGTCAAGAATGCATGTTTATATTGATCTGGTATGATAGTCAATATACTCTTCTCATCAATTATTGTAGCAGAATTATTTGAAGGAGAAGATAGGAGTAAACGCCGTCGTACTATCCGTAGACATGTAATAGTTGCAGCCATTCGATTGTCTTTACCACCTTCACTACTACTATTTCTAGAAGATACTATCTGACGCAAACATTCAACTGCTACCTCTAAAGAAATTTCATACCCACACATATCTAAACATTTATCAATCAGACGTTCAGGATGATCACACCTTATATCATCCTTCTGATTATCAACACTTAATGTACATAAATCATTTTTGATATCAAGTGTATTGGTATCTACTTCTTTACTTATAACCTTCTGGGATATAATTTTCATCATATCTATATACCATTTGCAATCATTATCATATTCAAATCGATCTAAACGATGAGTACCTTCAATCTCCTCTGAAGAGATCACACGATCCAAATATATCAACTGTTTTGCAACATGGCGGAGAAAATCTCGTTCATTTAATTTTGATATATCACATGATGTAGATTGTACTACCATATTATTGTTGGTGTATGGTACTTCTGTTTTTGATACCTCATTATCCTCTTGACTTATCAGCTCTGAACCTCTCAAATCGATTAGTATAAGATACAAAGATTTGAGTGTCTTTATTAATGACGAATAATCATCTTTTACAGCGCATGCCTGTTGACATCTTTCTAGCAGCTCTCTTACATCCTTCTGCCAATCAGGTGGTGATATTGGTTTGATATCCATCTTTAAACAACACCACAAAGAGCCATAAATTCACCTCTCCACCCCTAAAAGAGAAAGAGTTCATGGTAAATTTGGAGATGAAACGTTCAAAGGTGAGCATGCATGCAAAATCTCCGGCTCTCAACAATCTTATCAGAGCACATAGTAGAAGTTAATCTAGTAGAGCTGTCATATTATACTAGCAGTGACCACATATAGAGATCATGTTGCGGCGTCGTATATCAATTGTGGCGTGTTTAGGTTTAGCTATTCTTTATGTAAGAAGTACTGATAGTTTGCTGATCCCATCTTCTTTTACTGCTGGAAGTAGTACATCATCACATCAACATACATCAAGAATACAGAGACTGTGCAATGATGATGATATATCATTACCATCAAGTAGTTGTCATAATAATAATTATCATTATCACCAAATACAATGTCATAGAAAGCAGAGTCTGATAGTATGTCATATGAACAAAGATGATAAAAATAGAAAGAAACCTAATTTCTTTAGTAATAGAAATAAGGATAGTGATGACGAGGAGGATAATAATAACGAAGATCAATCTAATAAGAGAAATGTATTCAAACGAGCATGGGATAAAGTATCTGGTGGTAAAAAAGATGGAGATAATAATCAAAGTGATACTACTGAAAAGCAAATTGGATACAAACCCTCTCCGCTAGATGGTATACGTCTTAACTTGGCAAGGGCAATGTCAGGTCTATCCAACATCAACTTATTCCAACGGGGCGAGAAAGAGGAATGGGTAGTAGCATGTCCGAAAACGAGAGTCGGACCTGGACAAATCATACCCTGTTCAGTAAATGGTCTAGACATAATAATATTCGCCTCAAGAGATGGACAAAGATTAGATGCATTTGCTAATGCATGTCCTCATTTGGGCAGTCCATTTGATTTGGCAACAATCGAGCGTAAGCCGATACAACAAGGAAATAAACGAAGAGTAGATGATGGAACTGGAGATGGATGTGTAGATTGTATAGTCTGTCCAGTGCATCAAACGGCATTCGAAATACAGAGCGGCAAAGTTCAGGGAGAATGGTGTCCATATCCACCAATGCTCGGAAATATAATGGGATATATGAAACCAAAACAAGATTTAATCAAATTTGCAGTGAGATTAAGAGGGAAGAATGTCGAAGTTAGAATCGGCACAACAATATCGTCGATAGAAAAAGGAATAGAGGAGGCAAATGGTTTGAAAGGTATCAAGTAATAAATTGGCGCATGCTATATGTGGTATGTGGTACACGAGTAGTAGATAGTCGGCCTATTGGTAAGATTAAGAGGCTAAAGCTGACTGTAATACCACCGTTCTCTTTCCCTATGTACATATGTATGATAAATGATAACCTCTGTTGGTAGTTCCGTCGGTATCCTCCCGCCGGGGTGAGGCCGGGGCACTCTCATGAGAAATATAATCTTCTCTACTCTCAATACTCAAAACTCTTTTTGGACATAATATTATCAAGATCAGGTTTACTTGTATAGTACTATCTGATGCCTCTTAATTCTACTAGACTGGAGCTGACAGCAGTCCCTCGGCCTCCTGAAAGCGATCAGGGTAATCTGTTTGTTAGATTAACACCTCAGACGGCTTGGAATCTTGCATCATTGCTTGACTACACATTATCATCGGATAACAATATTGGTATATCAGGAGAGTTGCAAAATGATGTACACTTTCTTCCTTTGGAAATCGTATTACAGCAACAAGATATAGACAATACAAATACTAATGATGATGATAGCTGTATTGCAATATATGCATCCTATAATGGCGGAGCTCCTTCAACTAAAGTCATTGGATATAATCATGATATTATTGAACTACCAATTGATATACATCCATCACTAGAATCAGTATTCAATTCTACAAGTGAGCCAGTAATAGTCTCAGTTCGTCCTCTATCTAATGTACCAATTGCAGAACGAGTTACATTCGAACCATTATCAATACAGGATTGGGAGCTGATAGAAATGGAAGCTAACTTGTTAGAAGATGGTGGACTGTTAAATCAAATAACAATTGTATCTCCAGGTCAAGTATTTCCATTACGGTTTGCAGGACATTTGTCTAGTTTGGAATCAGCGGCATGGATCAAGGTTGTTGATGAAGAGTTTAATACTACGATAAGATCCAATCAACAAAGTATGGATACAGTATCGTTTGCTTCGATTAGTAGTAGCGATTCAGAGTTTGATGATTCATCTACAGAACCTCATGAAGAAGACAATAGTACTAATGGGAAAACAAATAGATGTAGAAATAGTTATAAGTATCAATGTGTCCGTCTAATGGCAGAAACAGAAGTTGCAGTTATACCAAAGCCTCGGATAAAACGAGAAGAATTGATTGATAATGAAGAATCTAACGCATCATGCAAAAAGAAAGAAGCTGAGCCAATATTTTGCCCAAGCAAACCACTCCGTATACATCCAATCGCTACAGATATCTTACGATATACAAACTTATCAACTGATGAGTATAGCTCATTTCCGAACCCATCGTTTGGATTTGTGTCTGTTCATCCGTCAACACTCGTTCAACTTCCTGGATATCGGCAGTGTAATCAACTCAAACATGAAAATGGATCAAATGATTTGGAGCTACCACAAATGTATGCCACAATAAGAAAAGCAAACACACAATGTAGTAATAAGAATTCAACAAATGAGCCAGACAATGTTGTTTCGTGTATCATACAGGCATCAACTTTAGTGGACAAAGGGCATATTGGAATGCATCAATTTCTTCGCCATCAATTAGGCGTTATTCCGTTGGAAGATTGGATCTCTGTACAAATATGGACCGAGTCACATGTTACCAGTAGTATTAGCAAATTACGTGATGGAACTGAAAAGATTGAAATCACAAAAGTATCCTCAATCACCGAGAAACATTCAACATCAATGCATTCTTGGAATTATCCTGATGGATATTCATATTGTTCACAATTATCTACAAAGTCTACATGCAAACACTGCAGCAATTCGATTGTATCAACAAAGGAGGTAAATGATACTTGCAACCTACCTGTTCAAGTTTTTAGCTCTGGCTGCATATTTTCAGTCGGATATCTACAAGAGCTTGGCTTAGATGGGCTAGATGAACAGGATTCTCCTGACATGTACATTCTCAAGATCAAATCAAGTACTATAGATTCTGTTGACAAACATCCATGTACTTCTGAAATAATTCCAATGATAACTGGGAAGGATCTGAAGGGACTGAGAGTGCCGAACATACAAGTCGAAGGAAACGATAACAAAGAAGTATTGGAGTTGCATATCCAATCATCATTACTGCCATTCTCAAACAAGCAAACAGTTGGCTTTAACAAAGCTATTGAAACAGTACAACAATCTATTAGGCAAATACTATCATCCAATTATAAATCTACCCATTTTGCTTCAACATCAATGAATAATATTCATGCTATCATGATCACTGGAGAGGAAGGATCTGGAAAGACTCATCTATCAGTGACTGCGGCATCTCAACTATATGTATCTGATCTGTTGCCAACTATATACCTTGATTGCAAAAAGCTACAGGCAACAAGTACAAATATCCAAACAATACTAGAGGAAGTTCAAAAGTCTTTCCAAGAAGCTGTGCGTAAACAGCCCAGTATTTTGATACTTGATTGTTTAGATACTCTGATTCCCAATGTCGGATCTTCAGACACAGAAGGAAGCCTTCAGCATCAACAACTCAATCCAGCTTTAGCCGCTCAAGTCAAGATAATTGTCGATCACTTGGTCATTCAATCACAGTTTTGGTCTAGATCATATGTCTCAGAGAATGAGTATTCTAGAGGTACAAATACTGGTGTCGTATTGCTTTGTACATGTCGAGATAAGGACTCGATATCTACTCGATACCAGGCATCTAGAGTCTTTCATTCATTGGTTGAAGTACCTTCTCTCGACGCTTCTCAACGAGCTCAATTTTTATACAACAATGTATTTGGCAGTAGATCATCCGATGATAGAATTCCTCATGCGATTACTAGACTTGGTAAAGTTACAGATGGATTTAGACCAAAGGACTTGAAAGTTATTTCAACTCGGATTGTTCATGTTGACTATCTGCGCAATATACAGCATGCATCACATGTTGACACTGATACTAAATCTTCTTCACTGAATGTAGTGCTCGAGTCAGGAGACGTTGCCTCTATTCTTGAAGACTATTCACCACTATCACAACAGATGGTAGATATTGATCATAACTCATGTTTATTAGATTGGGAATCAGTTGGAGGACTACAAAAAGCTAAGCAATCTCTTCACGACAGTATCATCCATCCAGTGAAGTTCAAGTCAGTTTATGAGCAAGCACCGATATCTCTACCGACTGGGATTCTATTGTATGGTCCAAGTGGAAACGGCAAGTCATTCATCGTGCCTATTCTTGCCAAGAAGAGCAAGTTAAACTTGATAAAATGTCGTGGACCCGAGCTACTAGATCGTTATATTGGTGCCTCCGAGGCCAAAGTCCGTCAACTGTTTGCTCGTGCAAGCGCTGCTGCTCCATGCATCATATTCTTTGACGATTTTGATGCCTTGGCACCTCAAAGAGGATCCGACAATACTGGTGTCACTGATCGTGTAGTGAATCAGCTTTTAACCTTGTTGGATGGTGCAGAGAGTGATAAGAAGACGCACAATATTTTCATTGTTGCAGCAACTTCTCGACCTGACAAAATTGATAAGGCACTCCTTAGACCTGGGAGACTTGAAAAGCATATATATGTTGGATATCCCGAATCACTTTTGGAATGGAATAATCTGTTCTCTTCTCTTCTTATTGATAGGAATGTTGATGAAGAGGTTACCCAGATACAAAAGGACGGAGCTCTTTTTGACTCATTCTGCGCTCAAGACTGTGCTTATGCTCAAGACTTTTCTGCTGCCGATATGAAAGCAGTTCTAGATACAGCTCACTTACTTTGCGTTCATGATATACTTAATGGGGCGAAAGATGGAACAGAAGAAGAAGAAGAAGAACAACAAAATCCTGCAATATTGAATAAAGACCACATATTGGAAGCATTTAGACGCACGAGACCATCGCTGTTACCAAAAGACAGACACATATTGCAACATATCTATGCTCGATTTGGAGGCGAGGGCGAGTCAGACAAGTCGGAGAGTCGGGATTCCTTGAAGACAGCTCTTCGATAGTAACATGGATGAGTTCATCCTGGTAAAGTGAGTAGCTGGAGGGGAGATAGTAGCTTGACAGTAGTATTGATTTTCAATGATGCGGTATCCTAAGAATCCATTATTGATGAAATTCATCTAGAACTAGAGTTATCTAGAATGATGGAGATAATAATATTGTCTAATGCAATAAGATTAAGTCAGTAATATCAGTTCTACATACTAAAACAATAATGTCAGATCACAAGATAGATACAACAAATAATAATCCACCTGTTTATTGGAGTGTCCTTCATCATAAAAACATTCATGAAGATGTACCATTATCAACAAATTGCAAAGATATACACAATACATCTCGAGTAGATAACAAAACTATACCAACAGAAGTACAACAGCAACCCCCGACGGGATCTCAATCAGCTTTAACTGCAACAGATGGATATGGATCAACAACTTCAGAACAGAAACCACCGTCCAAAATGAGTAAATGGGGCAAAGTAAGAGAGCTTGTTAATGAGAATGAATTATTAATCCGAGATATGCCCGAACAAACTGAAGGAGGAGTTTTGAATAAGAAGAAAAGATGGTCAGATCTAAGCAATATGGAATCATTTGAACTTAATCTTCGTGAATGTCTAATGCTATTCCTCTTGCTCCTTGCAATTGGCGTTGTTGCATATTCATATGTCTGTAGTAAATGGGAATTGATTGATAGCCTATACTTCACAGTAGTCATGCTAACGACAGTTGGCTATGGTGATATCACACCAGAAACTGTTTCAGGAAGATTATTTGCATCATTTTTTGCATTAGCGGGGTAAGTTTGTGTATATCGTGAGTTGATATTACTGTCTTATAGTAGCACATCTATATCTCATGTCCATGCATTACATTGTAGTATTGTTCTTTTGGGATTAGTTCTTGGAGTTGTTGGCTCACAAATTGTAGAAGCGGAAATATCATTCAATGAACGTATAGAATCAAAGACTAGGAAAGCAATTGATAAGGCATTTACGAAAACAAGACATGGTAGAAGAAGACTTAGTACCGATCAGCAAATGTCTAATGTGATGAAGAGTTATGATTCCTTATCATCTTTAGATTCAATAGGGTCAATAAAATCAGAGGATATAGATTCTTCTCACATTGACAGTAGTATTTACCAGGTACATCATCATGAAAAGGACAATAAACAGAACATGTTCCCAAGTCTTGCCATGTTTTATAGTCATCTTCCTGGTTTATTGCCAATGATAATCGGAGCAATACTAATGGCCCTATTAGAGAAATGGAAATGGTATGATGCTATATACTTTTGTGTCGTTACAAGGTAAGAAAGTATATAAACATTATCTGTACACATGTATTATCAGTGCTCATGTTTCATACGCATCATTCAAGTACGACAATTGGCTTTGGTGATTTAACTCCTACCAAGGTAGTTTCAAAGTTTGTTGCCTGTATCTTTATACCAATTGCTGTCGCATCTATGGGCTATATCCTTGGTAATGTTGCTTCACACATTGTAGAGAAACGGAGAGCAGAGTATGTCAAGAAGTTGTGGTCTTCACAGATCAAGCTGGAGGACATAGAAGCACTTGACGAGGCTCATGAGGGCGGTGTAAACAAGCTAGAATACATTAAGTTCATGTTAGTGGCTATGAAGAAGATAGATGCTGATCTGTTTGATGATCTTCATAATCAATTTAATGATGTGAGTGCTATGTGCAACTGGGCTTTGTTCTGATAGATTTCTGACCCTCTTCATCACTCATTCATGAATTATGTCAGATCGATGTAACAAACGATGGCCTTATAACGAAAAGAGAC
>Ga0214478_101699_pt1 | contig 10468 bp, 7 predicted proteins | sample M1_20Mar14CPVII9_2_FD_178001 | JGI IMG/M metagenome (GOLD analysis project Ga0214478, IMG submission 178001) | Marine eukaryotic communities from Monterey Bay, California, United States - M1_20Mar14CPVII9sort6BwellD7 | ecosystem: Environmental > Aquatic > Marine > Unclassified | place: USA...
TCATTAATACATCTAAATCATCATAAACCAATGTAATTAATCCATTAAAAACTTGTGCATCCGGTTTGCCCTCTGGAAGATGGAATTGATGCATTCCAATATTAGCCCATAGTGTCTTCTTTCCCGATTCATAGTTCTCATACTTCCTAGGATCTATAGCCATGCCAAGGAAATCAAAGTAGAATGCCTGAAGTGCGTCGTGTCTATCCTTTTCATGGTTTATATTGAGATGATCCAAGAGTAGTACCTCACATTGTTCTTCTTCACACTGTGTATCATCATTAATAGTAATAGTTTTTTCAGTTGCTGTACTAGTACTGCTGCTCATATAAAGTTGACCACCGATTGTACTCTTATTATTAATTGATAATATATATGGGGTAAAGGCATTTAATGTGGATGTAGAATATGACAATATTATCACTACCGTCAGTAAATAAACGTAAGTCATTATGAGAGTACCTATTTTTTTTTGGTAAGTAGATATATGTGTTTGTTTTATTGCAAAGTCGACTTCTATCACCGCCGGCCTGCCACTTCTGATGAAAATAGCGTTTAACAACAATCTAACGACGGTATACTTGCAATGGAACTACTGTTATATACCGCCGTAGTATGTAATGATTGAATCAATTTCTGTTTCTGTAATAACGTGCACTGTCATGCGTGCAATGCAGGAGAGCTCAGCGTGCATGAAATTTGCACTCGCTGAAAGCTCGTGCACTGCACGAGCGATAGCGAGTGTGGGGCAGCGGGCTTTCACACGTGCAATTTCATGCACAACTAGAGCTCGAATGCATTGTGCGCATACAGTGCTCGTTAAGTGAAACCTCTCAAGTAGCATGGACTCGAGCACATCATGCAAAAAACGAGCGCTGAGCAATTGCAATCAGTTTTATAGTATATGATCTAGTGACCTAACGTGTTTCTAGCCTGCACAAGAGTACACTTGAAAGCGGGCATATATACCATGCCCTCTATTTTTTAGCGATTTGTGCGCACTGAATGCAATTGCACAGTGCAAGTTTTTTTGCAGTTCATGCAGTGTGCGGTTGGTTTTGTCTCCAATAACCTCGAAGAAGTACGGGCACAACACAAAAATTGATATTATTCTCTTATAATCTTTTCCACATAACTTTTTGCATACAAAACTTACAAAACACTATGGCACCGTGTGAAGTATCTGCTACCGTTAAAGCTACCCCTGAGACTATATGGAGTACTTGTTTCGAACCTATGAAGTGGGAATCTTGGGATCCAGATTTGAATGCAGTCTCAGACGTATCAACTAAGGGTTGTGAGGAAGGTACAACATGCATATTTGAAATGAAAGACGGTTCCAATATCCCGATAGCTTTATCAAATGTTGAGAAGAACAAGAGTGTAGATTTCAAAGGCAGTGTGGCAGGTGGTATCATTCGAGCAGAAGGAAAGGTTTTAATTACTCCTGTAGATGCTGATACATCAAAGATAGATTATAGCTTTGCCCTCTTGGGATTTGTTGGATCGCTTGTTGCAATGATAAAGAAGAAGGAGGTAGTTGGTGGTACTCAAGGTGGATTAGATAACATGGTCAAGTTATCAGAGGAAGCACAAAAGCAGAAGTAGCTCATCAGATTGTTTATATTTATGTAAAGAAGGGTAGTAATAGCAAAGAAATCAGTGTTACACTAGGTAGAGATTGGATGATTCGGTAGTGAGGTAATGTAAAGGAACATGTGTTGTACTAGCAAGGAATAGTAATACTTAGCACAGCTGGAATAGACAAGAGTGTCTCTGAGCATATTTACTTTATGCTACCAGAGATTATCTCCGTTCATTAGCTACCACTTATTTCAAGTTTAAAGCACCACATGTTAGACCAAATGTTAAAGTAATGTTTACCAACAATATTTTCAATTCAGTTTAACGATTATATTCACACCACAAGTAAACGAGCATTGTTTTGCAAATCAAGCATACCAAAGTTCAAGGTAAAGTACATCACAAGTAAAAACGAGCATTACATTGCAATCAATCAATCAATCAATCAATCAAGCACACCAAAGTCGAAAGGTAAAGTACATCAAACGATGATAAAAGTTCACACCACACCACATCATACGAGAAATAGATCACACTTTAATATGACAATGGAGATGCACTTGATAAATATTGATCAGTCATCGAATTATTGTTTCGTCATCCAAGCAGGGAGATTCGACACCTTCCTTACGCTTGAATCAGTTGTGCTTGCCTGTGCTTGAGAGATTTGTTCCTGTGTTGCTTGAACAGCCGGTGCCGGTGCGGGCTGAGGTGCTGCAGCACTAGGTGCACTATTTCCATTTGGATTTGGAGTGCCAACGGGGGGAGACCATAAGCCGTAATGCTTTCTAGCCGCCTCTTCGCCATAATACCCGGCATATTGCCAAAACACGTCATAATAAGCATCATGAGCAGGTTGGCCAGAAGCTGCAGGGGTGGGGGCTGCTGCTGGGGTAGGAGCTGCTGCTGGAGTTGCTGCGGCCGCTAATAATAGAAAGAGAGTTAAGATTAAGATTAGAACGTTGAGTGACGGGAACATGACATAAACAAAAAAGGATACAAAACCCAACTCTTTATAACCACACATATTATCTCACCTCCTTGACCAGCGGCAGCTTGAGCTGCATAGTATGCAGCCCACTCAGCTGAGTAATCGGTCTTTTGTCCAGGCATTGCAGCCGCTTGTTGTTGTCCGTAGACAGCCTGTTGCCCGTAGGCTTGTTGACCGTAGACCTGCTGCTGTTGTCCATAGACCGGCTGCTGTTGTCCATAATGACCTTGCTGCCCATACTGCTGCTGCTGATTGCCATTGTTGAAAGGCGCACCCGCCATTACACTTTGAGAACTCTGTTCTGCAACAATAGTCTCAATCATTTGCTTAACTCGTTGACATTCCGCGGCGCCGCCAGTTACACTAATGATGCGATACATACTCCCGGGAGGCGCTGTTGGAGGTATTTGAATACGACAGCCAGTGGAGTTTTGCATTTGCTTGATGACACAACCTCCTCTGCCAATACACATGCCGACATCCTTATCAGGGCACTAGAAAAAGGTAAACGAGAATAATATTTTACGTGTAAGATGTGAGAACATGAAATTAATAAACACCACCGACAGCTTTGAGTCAGAGAGGTTGTTAGCCACTTATATCCCCTCCACAGTTAGTTGAGCCAAAATATAGTGTCAAAGAAGCAAGCATTCAAGTACAATCATGTCAAGGGAATGCACTCCAAAAGTATGGCAAAGTATACAATGGCAAGACGAGCATATGAAATGACATCATACTTATCGAAGATTCGTCCTCACTTCATGCCGTATTTACTTATCCCATCGTGTCTCTTCCTAGAGTCCGTTCCCTATAATTTGATTTCCCTATCCAAGGTCATTTCAATTCAACGCATCAGGCACAGAAACATAAAAAGAATATACTCACATTAACCTGAATAGTCGTATCTCCACCAGCACCAGCCTGATTCCTCATCTTCTCCGCTAGAATCTCCTCAATCATACTTTTAGCAAAATTCCCACCCTCCTGAGTTGGGTGAGTTATATTCACTGTTCGAACTAATGGATTGTCGGCATCGGCTACCTGTGGGATTTGAATATTCGCTCCACTTTTCTCTTGGATGTTACGTATCTGCAATCCACCCTTACCAATGATTAATCCAACATCACCATCGGGTACCTTCACGGTAACATGTGCCTGACCTTGAGCTATTGCATTTTGCAATGCTAACATTTGTGTTGACGTGTTATTCCCAACTGTCGCACCAGCAGCTCCTGCCGAGGCATTACCAGATGCCGCATTGGCAATCATACGTTCCTTGACCATATTTTCAATAATTGCACGACATGCCGCAATGGCCTCAGTTGTTGAGGCTGTTAGTGTAATAACACGTTGAGCTGTTCCCGGTGCCATTTCATGTTCCTTTTGGATCTGGACACGACATCCGGTACGACGTTGCATACTGGTAATACTCTCACCACCACGACCAATGATAAATCCAACAACGCCATTGGGTATACCAATCTTTTCCTCTACTTGTGTCTCGCCAACGCCTGGACCATATGCTGATAAGGCACTTGATCCTGCTAGGATTTGTGATACTGGTTTAGGTGTGTATCCACCAGCTCCTCCTTCACCATCACCGGGGTTCATACTACCCAATTGACGTGCCTTCTCCTTATCAGCAGCCTCTGAATCATCTAATAATTCCTTAATTAGTACCTCGGCCTTATTAACATTCTCAGTCTTACCCTCTAACAAGACATGCAGTGGCTCTTCCGGCTGGCCAGGCACGGGAACATCACCTTTAGCACCCTTACCACGAATCGAAATCTTAACATGCCCTCCCGACGAGGCAACTAACTCACGTTGCTTACTACCCCCCGGTCCAATTAATAAACCAACGTAATTATATCCAGGATTTTGTTCAGTTGGTATCATAATCTTCTTCGTCGTATCTGATGATCCTGCTGCTGATCCGTAATGTCCTACATTATCAGTTCGTGGACGTTTAAATGCTGCTTCTAATGCATCTTCTACACCACCGCCTTCTCCTCCCGATCGTTTCGCACCAGCACTAATACCTCCACCTCCGTTGAGAGCTGCATCTAACATTGCATTTACGTCTTGTGAATTTCCAGTAGTGGTAGTTGAAGAAGAAACAGTTGCAGCAGTAGTATCAACAGGTTGTGCGGCTGGCACTCCTGGTATTGCAGGTGCCGCTGATGTTCCCGCCAATCGGGCGGCTGTATAGGTATATCAATAAAAAAAATCAATGTTAGGTGTACATAAACACGCATAACTGCAATCATAAAAGAAGAGCATATCATATAATATCCAGTGATATAGATTGGTGGTAAATCAAGACTTTACTCTCAATATATCTTTGCCAATCTATTTTAACTCCCAAAAACTTGTGTTGAAAAATAAAATGAGCTCATACACTCAAATCACTTACCAATGGCCTTTGCCCTGGCTACTGCGTCGGCGTGTGCGTTATCCATTTGCAAGTTATTTGCTATGCCGACAACAACAATATTGTAGGCTTTGAGCTTTGCTTTGCAAGTATCGACGGCCAGACCGAATCTTTATTTTATTTTGCAAAAGCCACATAAATCGTCATTGATTGTCTCATTGCTACTCTCTTGTAACTCTCTCCTACTACCAATACTATTTCAACCATGGAACGTACATGTAAGTAATTATTGAAAGGAGGAAATGACAGATGTCGTCGTTTGTTTGTCGGCGGTGTTTGGCTGATCGATGATATCAAAATACATATCATGTGTATCTTTTCATTTTTTTCTTTTATGCTAATGATTATGGTTGTAGATGATACATATTATGAGTAGTGATATATACGTGGTTTGGAAGTATACTAATTCTCTCTCTTCCTTTCTCAACATACATCGTCTATAATCTCATGTCATTGCAACAATAACACTAAACCTAACCACATAACAATAAAAGACATTATGATCAAACCCGATGGAGTTCAACGTGGACTCATTGGTGAAATTATCAAACGCTTCGAACAGAAGGGATACAAGTTACTAGCTATGAAGTTAACTGCACCAGGAAAGGGACATATGGTAAGTCTTTGTTAAGACTTTGCTCAGCATATCATATACACTACTCTTAATTGATATATCTAATCTCTACATTGTTTGTTTGTTTAGGAAACACATTATGCTGATTTGGCAAGTAAAAAGTTCTTCCCTGGTCTTATTGAATACATGACTAGTGGACCTGTTTGTAAGTAGTATGTGATATTGTCTTGTGGTTATTGCTTATTCAACTTCGACGCCGCTGACACAAACTTTGTATATGCATATTATCATTTCATATAAACATTTAAGGCTGCATGGTTTGGGCTGGTAACAATGTTGTCTTGGAAGGACGTAAGATGTTAGGTGCTACCATGCCATCTGAAAGTGCATGTGGAACTATTCGTGGAGACTTCTGGTGAGTAAATAATATGTCGACATATAATATGTATACACTATGCAATAAATACCAAACAAACAACCACTCATGTCAATTATGTAGCATTGAAGTAGGAAGGAATGTATGCCACGGAAGTGATGCCGTTGACAGTGCCGAGAAGGAGATTGCTCTTTGGTTCCCTGAAGGTGTATGCGCTTGGGATTCATGCGAGGAGAAGTGGATCTATGAGTAAAGCATGAAGAAGGATACTTGCAATGCTGCTCATATCTGTAGAATCATGTCTCTATATCATAAGCTAAGAAACCTTGATTTGACGACAACAGCTAGCTATAAACACAATAACCTGTGATGAAGTATAATTAAAGCACAAAGACACATATAGACTCTCCTTTTGTCTTCACCTCTCATGTATGGGTGGAAAAAGATACCTATCTTGTAGATGGGAATAAAGTCATCATGAATGAAAGTAGCATCTGCATTAGTACTTAATGCTATCGTATGTGCTGACTACATCTCATACAATAATTTGCAATATATACAAAAAAGATGGTACACTGCTCGATAGTACTAAAGTTTGCGAGACTACTACAACTACTCGCCTTCTTCACGATATACTTACTTGACAATAGTATAATACACCATTGTCATGCTCTTAATGTTTTAGTTGTTGGGGGGAGCGGTAGAGTCGGAGGTTCAACTGTTAGATGGTTAAAGACCCTCTCCGATAGGAAGGAACAGCCTATATCGATAACTGTGGGAGGTAGACGAATAAGTGCATATGAGATAGCCAAGAAGAATAAAGTCATTCCAGAAAATGGTGTAGACTTTCTTCCCATGGACATCGACGGAGATACATCTATATTGCAACAAGCATTGCAAAGTTGGAAGTCATCGTGTACATCTGATGATTGTTTAGTAGTTCATACTGCTGGTCCTTTTCAAGGAAGGAGAGATCCAACATTATTATCATCGTGTATAGATTTATCGATCCCTTACTGTGACGTATGTGATGAATGGGAATTAGCAGAAGTATCAAAAGTTGATTTAGATGAAAGAGCAAAAGAGAAGGGAATATCAGCTGTAGTGTCTTGTGGGATATGGCCTGGTGTATCTGCATTAATGGCAGCAGAAGGAGTACAACAATTAAAGGAAAGCTCTTCTGAGGAGGTGGATATCGAATCAATTGATTACAGTTTCTTTACTTCAGGAACGGGTAATGCCGGACCAACTATTGTAAGTAGGAGGTTATTTTTGTTATGATATACTCATACAGAACTTACACTCATCTCCTTCTCTAGGTTTCGGCTACCTTCTTACTCCTGGCAACTCCAGTGATAACCTTTCTAAATGGTAAGAGAAAAGACATAGAACCTTGGACAGAGATGAGAGAGGTAGACTTTGGTGAAGGTATTGGAAGCAAACCAATATGGCTATTAGACAATCCTGATGTTCCTACCACGGCCCTATACATTAATGAAAAAGTGAAACCACCACCAAATTGTTCATCTCGGTTTGGGACAGACCCGTTGCCTTGGAATTATCTATTTGGGGGTATGAAAGCACTGCCGCGGTCATTACTCTACAATCGAGATGCAATGCAAAACTTTGCTCTGTTTAGTGAGCCGATTATTCGATTTGTTGATTTACTTGTAGGTGCAACTAATGCAATGAGGGTAGATGTTACTGCAATCACAAAATCCGGCGAGACGAAAAAGAAAACACTTCGTATGGCTCATCCAGATCTTGAGCAATGCGTTGGATTAGCAACAGCTGCATTTGCTTTAGAGCTAGTGAAGAAAGATACTATTAAACCCGGCGTTTGGTTTCCAGTGGAGTTGGGAAACGAGGCAAGAAAGAGTATATTACAAGCATCCAAAGAAGATACATTAGTCTATGAACTAGGAGAGGGCTTCGATTAAATGATACTCTGGCATATTAAGCCACACCAATAGCGATATATCACAACTGTGGTTTCTACTGTATGTCTTCAAACCTATCCTAACCAAACAACTACTACACTTGAAAAATTACCAAAAGTACAAAACTTGACAAGCCATAAGCATTGCACGAGGATATAACAATCTTGACAGAGCAACACTTGATTTGTCTGTACTCTACTGCATCTCCTTTCTTCTTAGATAAAGATGCCGCCTTTTGGGCTGACAGGATCCATTTATCCATGCACATACCCCTCCACCTTTCTTGCTACAGGGCATTTGCTTCGGAGCAGAGGAACAATCTACTTCCTCTCCATCATCCTCGCTTGTATCCTCAGAGTCTTCTGTATCTTCTATATCTTCTGACTCCTCTGTTGTTTCCTCGGTAGTGACAGTACCTTCAGAGTCTTCCGATTCGCCACTACTTGACCCCCCTCCTTGATTACCTTGGTTTGGTTTTACCTTTCCGGCAGATCCGTTTCCTTGACTCCCTTGTGGTTTGTTGCCTCCCCATGGTTTGTCTAGTTTGTTGGGTTTGTTACCGCCCCATTTACCTCCCCCCTGTCCTTGACCTCCTCCTCCTGATATGTTAACACTGCCTCCCTGTTTATCCGGCTTGAAAGGCTTATTGGGTTTCAATTTACCTCCACCATTTCCGTTTCCTTTCCCCTGTCCTTGTCCACTACTTTCCGACACACTGCCTTGGAGAACTAAGATATCTCCCAATCCACCCGACAACGGTCCACAGGAGACGCCATTCCATGAGCATTTACCACCCCATTTATTATTACACTGGTTTTCCTTCATATAGTTGTACAATCTTTCTCTGCTCCATCATCACTATCCTCCGTCGTCGTATCTTCTTCGGTATCCTCACTACCCTCCGTGGTTTCACTCTTACCATAAGGACACTTTCGAGCCGTCTTCTTTGCCTGTTTTCTAATACGTTTGAAATCTTGTTTTGCCATACCTAATGTTTTCATTTGTTTGACTGCCATGTTGACACATTTCATATATTCTCCTCGTTCGATCCCATCGACGCATGGACATCGTTCTTCTATAATATCCTGTGCATAAACAATTGATTGTATGGTACTAAGGGTACAAATAATCGATAGTATAATTGCAACCTTCATCCTTATTATTTTTTGATATCATATCACTATTTCATCTACACGTAAAGAGCATGATAGCACCCCCTTTACTGCCGGTGTGCCTTCTCGAGAAGGCCCACGAATAATACTGCTCAAAAAGGTACTGTACTATTGAAAAAGATACCATATAGGTACTACATATACAGACATATCTAGGTATCCTCTTCAACTAAAAAAGTATATAAGTACTAGCAACAACTTCCTCAACAAGGAGGCGAAGAGTTAAAGTGATACGAAGTATATTAAAGAAAGTATATATTACGGATATTTCTAATCTTTATCAGTATATATCACCTTTTTTCTAGGCAGGCGTCGGCGGCAGATCCAATCGTCACACAAAAACACATAAGATATGCACAAAATTATATTTTCCTTCTTGTTGACATCAGTGGTCCATCTTCATGTTGCAATTGCATTTCAAGTACCTCGACCTCAAACAAAGGTTGGTATTGTTACACATAGAATACAAGATGTATCAATATTAGGTTCGGTATCACCCAGACAACCGCTACATCAATTGCTAGCTACAACTAACAAGGAAGATACCAGCCCCAAAACAACAACAGCAACTACAGATGATGATGAAGATAAACCATCATCACACAATCCATTAAAACAAGCATACCATCTATACATAGACTACTTTGATAGATTATGGTCCGACACAGACGTAAATCAACGTCAAAAATTAGCAAAGGAACGTGCCACAGAAAGTATATTACATGTAAAGAATATGGTAAGTTCCAATGGTAAAGGTGTTGGTGAGGAATATTTATGGAAAGAGAATAATGAAAGTGAAGAAGAAATGGAGGAGACTGCAGTATTTGCAGATTTAGATGAAAATGTACGACAACAGATGGAAGAGTCGTGTGATTTAATGTTGAAACAGTTGAATGATTCATCTTCTAACAAGAAAAAGAAGAAGAAAAAGAAAAAGATATTCGTAGGGAAAGAGGTGGTTGTTGCATCGGCAGCAAAATCCAACGAGATTGAGGAAGCAGCAGCAGTCAAGGCAATAGTTGAAGAAGTTGATACATCTTCACCCCCTCCAGTTGAATCAGAAACAGTAGCTGCACTTGAAAAGAAAAAGAAGAAAGGCGGCCGGTCAGTATTATTCGGTGCGACAATGGGTATTGTCGTAGCCGGATGGGTATACTCTGGTAATTACATTTTTACAGCACTCTTTACACTGATGACAGCCTTGGGTCAATTGGAGTACTATCGTATGGTAATGAATACGGGTGTATATCCCGCACGACGAATTAGTGTGTTAGGTGCATGTGGGATGTTTGTTACTGCATTATTCGCACCTGACTTACATCAAATTACTTTACCAGTTGTTAGTACATGGGCAATGATGTGGTTCCTTTTAAAGAGAAGTAGTATTAGTTCCATTA
>Ga0214478_101704_pt1 | contig 10440 bp, 10 predicted proteins | sample M1_20Mar14CPVII9_2_FD_178001 | JGI IMG/M metagenome (GOLD analysis project Ga0214478, IMG submission 178001) | Marine eukaryotic communities from Monterey Bay, California, United States - M1_20Mar14CPVII9sort6BwellD7 | ecosystem: Environmental > Aquatic > Marine > Unclassified | place: USA...
AATTAGATCGTTTGTTATTATCTCTGCTTACCATTTATTGTCGGGAATCTCTGTATTGTTGTTATTAATTGTCGTCCTGATAAGGGGGTTGTTGGTATATGTATCAATGCTCCCGTGTAACAGGACTCACCCACAAAAGATCTCATCAGAAAAATAATTTATGAGCTTAATGGTAGTACATATAATAACATGAGCACTAACAATAGTATCAATATATCAAGTAGTACTAATATAGTTGATGATATATCGAATGATATTGAGAAGCTAACTACAGCAGATGATGTTGATGAATCTACGAGATCAGAAGAGATGAATAATAAAAAGTGCACATCATGTGATCAAAAATTAGATACTAAAACAAATGATATTGGAGCTGATAATGTCCCCGGTACTAATAATTGTATGGTATTGAAGGCCGTTGATATTGTTAGTAATGAGGAGGAGGTCCAGACGTGTGCTAATTGTGGCAAGGAGGGTGCTAACAATACGTGTAACAAATGTAAACAAGTGAAATACTGCACGGCCGCCTGCAAAAAGAGACATCGGCACAAGCATAAAAAGGATTGTGAAGAACATCTTAAACGTGCTGCTCAGATACAAGAAGAAGAAAACAAACGTGCTGCTGAGTTACATGATATTGAACTCTTTAAACAACCACCGCAGCAAGAAAGAGATTGTCCAATCTGCTTTCAACTTTTGCCAATATTGAGTACGGGTAGTAGATACAATGCATGCTGTGGAAAGGATATATGCAGTGGATGTATTCATGCTATGGATAATAAGCTTTGTCCTTTTTGTAGAACTCCAACTCCTAATATAGATGAGGCAGTAACACGGTTACAGAAACGTGTGGATGCTGGTGATGCCCAAGCTATCAATAATTTAGGAATACACTATGCCCTAGGTTCACATGGTTTCCCTCAGGATTACGCTAAGGCGTTGAAACTATGGAAACGATCAGCAGAGCTTGGATATGCGTATGCATATCAAAACATTGGCACAACATATGGTAATGGAAATGGAGTGGGAAGGGATATGAAGAAGGCCGAACATTATTATGAGTTAGGAGCCATGAGAGGAGATGCACAAGCAAGGCATATGCTTGGTCATGATGTAGAACTAAAAAGGTCGGAACCGAAAAGAGGCAACATAGATAGGGCATTGAGACATTACATGATTGCTCTTGAGGGTGGTTATAATGACTCTCTGAAGGATCTTCAAAAACTTTATTCAAATGGATTAGCAACAAAAGATGAGTATACTGAGGCATTACGAGCTTATCAAAAGTATTTGAATGAGGTGAAGAGTAGTCAGAGGGATGAGGCTGCTGCATATAGTGAGCTGTACAAGTATATTGAATAAGCAGGTGGAAAACTGTCGAACCATTTCTTTAGATAAGTTAGTTATTACCATTAAACACATGACTTATGAATCATCACAGTATTATCTATATTTATCCAATGTATTTGAATTCCTCTGCTGCTGCAGCAGCTTCGTCTCTCTGACTGCTCTTCACCTCAACCAAATATTTTTGATAAGATCGTAATGCCTTAGTATAAACATCTTTTGTCACATATCCATTAGAGTAAAGTCCTTGAATCCTTTTCAAAGAGTCATTACATCCAGACCCAACTGAAATCATGTAGTGTTTCATGGCTCTTTCTATTATGCCTGCGTTCTCATCGAAAGCACCTAGATTGTACCTCGAATCTGCATCTCCTTTCAAAGCCCCTAGCTCAAAGTATTGTGTAGCCTTCTTCATATCCCTAGCAACACCTCGACCATTCATATACACACAACCGATATTGTAAAATGAATCCGCATGACCAAGTTCTGCTGCCTGGTGGTAAAGTTTTAATGCCTTACCATAATCTTGTGGTAAACCATACGCCCCATTAGAATAATTAAACCCAAGATTGTGTATTGCTTTAGCATCGCCAGCATCCACCCTCTTCTTTAACCGTTTAATGTCCTCCTCGTTCGATGTAGGTTCTGGAGTTCTACAAAAGGGGCAGAGTTTCCTCTTGTTTGTTTCCTGCATTGCATAGATACCATAGATACATCCATTGCATATTTCTTTTCCACAACATGAATAATAACTACTCCCCGACGTGAGATTTGGCAAACGTAGGAAGCAGATAGGACAATCATTTTCTTGTTTTGGTGGCCCCTTGAATAATTCAATATCATGTAACTCAGCGCAGCACGTCTTAGTTCTTCTTCATGTTTCTTTGCCGCACGCCTGACATATTCCTCACACTCTTTCTTATGCTTCTTTTTGTGTTTCTTTTTGCATACGGTGTTACAATATTTCACTTGTTTACATTTATTGCAAGTGTTTAGAGCACCCTCCTTGCCACAATTGGCACATAGAGACATATCGATATCAGTACCACACGATCCGCTTATACTACCATTATCCGATACATTAACTCCACTAATACCTTGTGAGATATCATCCACAGAACTACTTGACAAATCAGTTTCTTTGCTCATGATAAATTATTGTGAGAAACTGACACTCTTTGCCACTAAACATTAGCACTCGATAGTAGAACTCTACAGACCGAATTAGATCCTATCTATATCAATAGTATATGAAGGGCGTTGATTACAATACCAATAGGCGATTCTACCATGCATAATTGATACTCTCACTCTATGAAACTTCTAGAATCTTGAAACTTCTTTTATAATTTTTTGTGGCTCTCTTGTCAATGAGTTGAGAGACGACTATTGCACCTATATCAGGTGAGCTAAGTGTAATATAATTGATGTATACACATCTTATACTATCTATGTATGTGGGTTGTTCGAGGTTGCAGTGGCGCCCGGCGTATTGAGATGAGCTACTTGAGTAGAAAATGAAATTTGTCGAAAAATTGGTTGGGAATGAGATGATTTTGATGATGCAATGAAGATCGATACGTCAATTTCGTATACCGTGGGTTCAGTTATATCGCTCTTTCGAATTATACATGCTCTGGGGACAGCGGTAGTTATTCGGTGACCTTGTGGTAGGATATGCTTAGTGGTATCTTTGAGTAATGAAGTACTCATATTTTGTTGGTGGCAAATGTATGGCTCTAAAGTTTGTGATATGTTCACGGCTCAATGCTCCACTCTGCAACACAGCACGGCTTGATATTAATTGGTTTCACTTTCTTTCACTCTTCTGTATCTAACAACTTTTCATATCGCACATAGAAACAACTCTTAACAATAACAACAAAATACAAAGATGAGCAACACCCAAGAAATTCCACCAATAATAACAACATCACACTTATTACTAAGGGGAATAATACCTGCTTTTATTGGTTGCTCAGTTGGTGATAATGATGAAAAGGGAGGAAAAGAGAAGGTCCGAGCATCGGCATTTCAAATGACATATCGTAAAGATTTGAATAAGATTGGTGCTGAGAATGGTAAGCTTTTTTGTATTTGGTATTGATGTCTGATGTGTGTTTGTGTTTTGGTAGTATAGTTTGTATTGATATCGTTCACACCTTGCTAATCTCTCATCTCATACCACGTCTAATCATATCTCAATCACAACACAGGAGGATACACCGGTAAACTATCATGGAATTTAGGTAAAAAATGGGGTGTTGAAACATCCTCTATTAAATTACCACATGAGGAAGATTATACTACTAAAGAGGAGTATTTACAACAATGTGAAGAATTTTGGGTACAATTAGAGTTGGCAATTAATAACTTTATCAAAACAGGAGGTGCCAATGTAACAAAGTACAATTATCCAACTGAAGAAGAAGCATTACAAACATTAGGATGCGGTATATATGATGCAGGACAGTTGGCATCACGTGAGAAACGTATTAAAAAGGCTGCAAAGGCTGCCAAGGAGGGTAAAGTTGTTGATGAGGATACTACAGGGGGAGTATCAGTTGGTCAAATTACAGTAAACGACGATGGAACTTTCATCATGGCATTATTACACGGCGATACACTATACTCCTTAAAGTCTATTGATCATATCAAGATATTACGAAGTAATCCAAAGAGTGAAAGTTATATCACATGTACGAAAAAGAAATGTGAAATTGTTATCAAATTTAGTGTTTTGCCGAGTGTTGATGGCGGTGATGATTTAGTTGAGGGTGTACAAAATCTTGATATTAATGATAATGCATCAAATGAAGTGGTTGGACTTAGTAGTGATGATAAGTGCATGACAAAAGAAATACGTTTAGAGGAGGGTAAGACATATCAATTATCTCGAGAGAAGCAATTGGCTGCCGAGGCTGAAGCTGCTGCCTTGGAATCATCAAAGGAGACTACGCCCACCACAACCAACACTCCATCAGAAAAGAGCGATGAAATGGTAGTAACAGCATTTGAAGTTTCCGGATCAATCGATTATACGAAATTAATTGAAAAGTTCGGTTCACGTCCATTAACACCATACTTACTCCGTCGTTTAGAAAATGTTACAGTGAAGCGAGGCACGGTACCCAAATTACATCGTTTCCTACGACGTGAAATATTCTTTAGTCATCGTGATATTGAAAAGATATGTGAATTATTAGAAGATTGGTATGGTGTTCATCCACCTCCTGAAGATCCAAGTGTAGATGATGATCAACAGCAAGGAGAAATCCCACCACCACCAACGACACCATGTCCAATCTACTTATATACCGGACGTGGTCCATCCTCGGCCGCGATGCATTTAGGACATTTGGTACCCTTCCTCTTCACGGCTTGGTTACAAAAGGCATTCCAATGTCCATTAGTCGTGCAAATGACTGATGATGAAAAGTTTTTATTCAAGGGTGAATATAATGGTGATAATGCCGGTAATGGAACGAGTGACGATGAACCGTACCGCACGGGTGATAATTTGGATCATTTTGCAAATTTGACTACGGAGAATGCCAAGGATATAATTGCATGTGAATTTATACCCGAAAAGACGTTTCTGTTTTCTGACTTGGATTATGTTGGTACCATGTATCCCAATATTGTTCGTATTTGGAAGGCTGTTACTACCAATCAAGTGAATGGTGTGTTTGGTTTTGACGGTACGTCGAATATTGGTAAGGTGGCATTCCCAGCTATTCAAGCGGCACCCTCGTTTGGTAGTTCGTTTCCCACTGTACTTAATGCGGCAGAAGGTGAAGAAGAAGGAGGATCCAGGAATGCGGCTACATTGGCATGTCTCATCCCCTGTGCTATTGATCAAGATCCATACTTCCGGCTAACACGTGATGTTGCACATAAACTTGTGCCGAAACATCATCCACTCAAGGGTAAACCGGCCTTGATTCATTCCAAGTTCTTCCCCCCGTTGCAAGGTGCACAGGGTAAGATGAGTAGTAGTGATGACAGCTCGGCAATCTTCTTAACCGATACACCCGAGGATATTGAACGAAAGATTAAAGAAAATGCCTTCTCGGGTGGACAAGACACGAAAAAGTTGCAAGAGGAGCTTGGTGCCAACTTGGAAGTTGATGTTAGTTATCAGTGGTTACGTTTCTTCTTGGAGGATGATGAGGAGTTGGCACGGATTGGACGAGAGTATGGAAGTGGTAAGGGTGAGTATTGGAGTACGGGCAGTGTTAAGGCCAAGTTAGTTTCGGTATTAAAGGAACTAGTGGCTGAGCATCAGGAAAGGAGGAGTAAGGTCACAGAAGAGGTCATCAAGAAGTTTATGACGAATAGGTCATGTGTGTAAATGGTAACAGTCTAGCTCGAGGATTATTTTAGAGTGAGCTGGCCTACTTTTCAATGTATTTGTATCCCTCATTTGCTGCGGCAGCTTCATCCCTCTGACTACTCTTAATCTCACCCAAATACTTTTGATAAGCTCGTAATGCTTTCGCATAATCATCTTTTGTTGCATACCCATCCTTGTATAAGTCTCTGACTGCTGGCAAAGACTTCTTGTAACCGCCCTCCACTGCAATCATGAAGTGTTTAAATGCTCGTTCTTCGTTACCTGAGGCACCTTCCAATAGTCCAAGGTTGTGCCTTGAGTCCACATCTCCTTTCATGGCAGCTAGCTCCCAATAATACCTACCCCTCTTCTTATCAACTTCTACACCATCACCAAAATAATATGCATTGGCAATATTATGATACGCCGTAGCATTACCAAGCTCAACTCCCCGATGCCATAGCTCTAATGCCTTTGCATAATCTTGTGGCAAGCCACATATTCCACTAGAATAATAACCTCCGAGGATGTGCATTGCTTCGGCATCGTCTAATTTCACACGCCTTTGTGCCCTTTTAATAATTTCATTCTCTGTGTTGGGCGTTGGAGCTCTACAAAAGGGACACAATGCATTCCCTCTCCCTCTCGTGTTCAATTTCATAGCGTGTATGCATCCACTGCATATAGTTTTTCCACAACATGATTGATATCTACTCCCCGACGTCAGATTTGGCAAACGTACCAAGCAAATTGGACACTCTTCTTCAGACGGAGGAGGTCGTTTGAATAACTTTTCATCATGTAATTCGGCAGCACGTCTGAGATGTTCCTCGCACTCTTTCTTATGCTTCTTTTTGTGTTTCTTTTTACATGCGGCATTGCAATACTTCACTTGTTTACATTTGTTGCATGTATTACTTGCGCCTTCCTTGCCACAATTAGCACATATATCAGACGCCTCCAAATTACTACCGGTATTTTCCTGCACGATATCTTGTTCAAAGTTATCATTATTATTACTCGAGGTGTTATCTGTTTTGATATGCTTTAACTTGCACTTTTCTTCGGATTTCGTAGATGTTGCATCACTCTCATCAGTAGCTGTAGTTAGTTTCTCAATATCATTCGATACATCATCAACTATATTAGTACTACTTGATATATTGATATTATTGTTAGTACATTTGCTCATGATTAGGTACTAAATTTTATCTGAAATTAATAATTAAAGAAGTTGAGATATTGTGCGTGCTCTTGTACTACATGAACCCAACAAGAACCTTGATAAGTAGATTATGCCCGATAATAGATGTAAGGAGAACTACCTACAACCTCCTACAATTGGCAACTGTCAACAACTAACTAACAACAGCTAACAACTCAATGCAAACTCAGTATCTAATAATTTCTAAGAAGTTTCAAGTAGTATTTGATTAGCAGAAGTTTCATTCTAAAGACGCCGAAGATAGAAGATTTGTCCGCCGAGATTACTTGTACTATTGAGAGCTGCGGTTGAATAGGAGTACAGATATACGCGGGTTCTCGTTATATGTGTTGTTGCACGGCGGCGGCGGACAATCTGACAAATATAAAACACAAATACAATCATCACACATATTTATCCTCTCAAAATTTAGTCTTAGTATCAACGACATGAGCAACAATAATGATATACTGCAATTGATATAGATACTGTAGATGATATCACAAATAGTATTGATAAGGTGGATATATCTGAGGATGACGTTCCTGAGATATGCGCTAATTGTGGCAAGGAAGGAGATAGTCTATAAAAGCATGTGCGGCATGTAAGTTGGTGAAATATTGCAACCGAGAATGTCAAATTGCTCATCGACCACAACACAAGAAAGAGTGTAAGAAGCGTGCTGCTGAATTACGTGATATAGCACTATTTAAACACCCTACACAAAAGGAAGATGACTGCCCGATTTGCTTTCTACGTTTGCCATTTCTTGATACAGGGAGCATGTTTTATTCATGTTGCGGAAAACGTATATGTTGTGGATGTATATATGCTATGGACAACAATGCAAATGCAACAAGCCTTTGCCCGTTATGCAGAGTGCCATCACCTACCCCAGACGAAGTAGTCAAATGTGCGATGAAACGAGTAGATGCTTGTGATATGCCGTGGCAACCCGGTTTGTAGGAAGTTATTACTCTAATGGGATGTATGGCTTACCACAAGATGATACAAAGGCGTTAGAATTATGGCATAGGGCAGCAGAGTTTGGTAATGTCACAGCTTATTTCAAAATCGGTTGTAATTATGTAAATGGACAAGGAAGAAGGCTGAGCATTACTTTGAGCTTGGGGCTATGGGAGGAGATATAGACTCAAGGCTCCTTCTAGGTGCATTAGAGCAAAACGCAGGCAATATAGATAGGGCTATTAAACACTACATGATTGGCGTTAGGGGAGGAGATAACGGCTCTTTGATTCAGATTGAATACCTTTCCCTTGATGGGCGTGCGACAAAAGATGACTATACCAAGGCATTACGATCTTATCAAGAGTACTTAAATGAGGTGAAGAGTACCCAGAGGGATGCAGCTGCGGCAGCAAATGATGAGTACAAGTACATTGATTAGTCATAGAATTTATAGATTCCTTATTGTAATGGGCATACATTTTAGCTAATCAGTAGAGAAGAAGCCTCTCTCCCATACCCCTTCATCCTCCTCAAACCACAATGCATTGACACTGTTCCTCAATCTTATTCCCCATCCATCACAATCACCTTATTTATTTGAAGGGGTTAATATTATCCAAAAATCCCTTCTGTTCCTTAATTTCAACAACATGTACCTTCTTCTCCTGTTCATCACTTAATCCCTTATAACTTAACTTATACCCGTATTCTAAATTCTTACGATCTTTACGTAACTGTGGATATCCCCTAACAATTGTTTCTTCTAATCTTGCCAAGTCACGATATAACGATCCACCGACACCAGAATCTAATTGATTTTTGGATATGCCTGCTAATAATCCGTCATCGGCGTAATTTTGACATAGTGCTGCTGATTTTTCGTCACCCTTGAAGGAACCACAGGGGTACCACATCTGATATAATACATGATGAGTTGATGTTTGAGTGGAGTATATGATATGGTTATGATGTAGATACACGGAAAGTGCATGAGATACGAGGAATCCTTACTCTTCGCACATAGCATCAACACAGAACACAAACACAACAAACATATTACTTACATTCTTCAACGGAGTCCTAACAAATAAATTAAACACAGGGAATCCATCCGCACCGGCAGTCTGACTATCAATCATCTGTTGTCGATAACCTTCCATCTCTTGTGCCCGTTTATATTGTTGTCTCATTTGTGGTGATACGTTTGCTTTACCCTTCTTCATTTCAATTGTTGCAGCACCATTATTTCGTGATTGTTGTTGTTGTTGTTGTGTGTTTACATCACGTCCGACGAAGTACGAGGCACGCTGGGGTAGCACTGTATAAGCTGATATTGTTGAGATTAGTAGGAATAGTATTTGAAGACGAAACATATTTGTTATATTTGTTTTTGGTATGTTGAATAATTTGACGACGACCGAAGAAACCGTGAGTATATAGTAGTAGTAGTAGTTCCCTGAAGGTATGTATTGATATCAATGCTAATTAGAATGATATTCCGCTGACAATATCGACCCTTGATTGCAATAATGCAAATCGCTGACGAAGATGGTATGACGTTTTATTTAGGGGTTGTATCAGCGGGCAAGTAAAGAGCCCCTCTTTATATTACATAGCGAATATTAGCATATATAGAGGGGAGAGAGCACTAACTCGAATATTGCCCGTAATTCTAGTGGGAATTAAAAGATAGGTAATAGGGAGCTGTGAGCTTGTATCTGAGGTGATTGATTAAGACGAGAGCATGTAGAGGATATACAACTTGTGGTCGATTGGACGTATCAACAAATAGGTAGAATAGATTGGCTTATTATAAGAATAATCATCATCATATCCATATCTCACGGCGGATCATAATTAGTACAGCTACATAGAAAAGCAAACACACAAAATAAAATATGTGCAGGTGCACCGACAAGAGCGATGATGCTACTTTATCATCGAGTAATAATACTGCTACTGTTGATGATATTATATCTGGTATTAATAAAGTTTCTTTAGAGGATGGTAGTAATAAAACACCACCGCGTGGTATAATTGGCGGAGAAAATATAAACTCCGAGAAAAAGAGCACATCATGTGATCAAAATTTAGAGAGTACAGATCAGGTTGGAGTTGATACCTCTAGCGGTAGTGCTGCTGATAGCGATATGGTATCGAAGGAAGCTGATAGTGATGCAGATACGCTCGAGATATGTGCCAATTGCGGAAAGGAGGGTGCCAATAATACATGCAACAAATGTGAACAAGTGAAGTATTGCAATGCCGTATGTAAAAAGAGGCATCGACACAAGCATAAGAAAGATTGTGAGGAACACCTCAGATGTGTGGCAGAGGTGCAAGAAGAAGAAATAAGACGTGATGCTGAGTTACATGATTTAGAACTATTTAAACAGCCTCCTACGATTGATGATGATTGTCCAATTTGCTTCCAGCGTTTGCCATTCCTTGACACAGGGAAGAGGTATAAACCATGCTGTGGAAAAGTTATATGCAGTGGATGCATACACACTATGAAATTGAACACGAGAGGGAGAGGGAATGCATTGTGTCCCTTTTGTAGAGCTCCAACGCCCAACACAGA
>Ga0214478_101705_pt1 | contig 10437 bp, 9 predicted proteins | sample M1_20Mar14CPVII9_2_FD_178001 | JGI IMG/M metagenome (GOLD analysis project Ga0214478, IMG submission 178001) | Marine eukaryotic communities from Monterey Bay, California, United States - M1_20Mar14CPVII9sort6BwellD7 | ecosystem: Environmental > Aquatic > Marine > Unclassified | place: USA...
CATCTTCACTCTGCTGTTGATCTTCATACCACGGCATATCAACACTCTGCCAACAGAACGGACCAAAGTCCGTGGCATCAATAAAATCACGACGTTGTTCATATAACTGTGACTTACGAAACCTTCCCGGAATTCGACCATATTTGATACCCAGGAATGAATCAACTCCATTCGGAACAAATTCAGTATTAGTAAATCGTTCATCATTATTCGTACCGACGAAAAATCCAAGTTGTGTATTAACACTAACTGCAAAGTTATCTCGATCTAGATTTTCACTTGTTGTTCCGACACTGAATCTGTAATCCTTCTCTTTGTAATTATCATCTGGAGTAGATTGCATTATCATATTGTTGTTAACTTTGACTGAGGTATAGAAAGATAACAGGGGAAGTTAGATGCATATCTTGTGTATACGAAGATATAACCAATACCACAAAACAACATTACTTCTTCTTACCAGTCCAGCTTCCCATACCAAAATCACAACAGATACCATCGGCCGACATATCCATCCATTTAATATAATAGTCACCAAATGGTAGACATAAGTTTCCTTGGTATGTAGTCAAGTCTTCATAATTGTATGGTTCGGGAGGTCCGTGTGCTATTCTCTCGTTGGTACTTTCGTCATATAATGCCCAATCTATATTAGAGTAGTTGTATTGAGGTGATTAGAACATATCATATGCACAAAAATGAGAAGGAGATACCATCGACAAACAAAACGAACATACCTGTTTCATAACCATACAAATCTGTAACCAATTTCATATTCCATAATCCTTTACCCGATGGGCAAGTATTAGATTCACTCCGTACCTCGGTAGTATCGGCTTTGAGAAAATGGGAGATATCATTATCAATTTTTATGATATCCTTAGAATTGGTAAACTTGTCTTTATGATGGTTGTAGTTGGTAGAAGTGCTACTGTGTTTTGGTGCTAATGATATACCAATTGCAATGCATAGAACTATTAGCAGCGATGCTATTGTAGTGGTGATGATTTTCTTCTTCTTGCTATTCGATGTCATTGATGTTTCGACATCGTTCTCCCCTTCTTCGTCGAGCTCTTCGTATTCTTCCCTCATGATTGATTATGCCATATCTCATGCAATGTCGACACCTCCCCTCGATGGAGGGTTTATCGAGGTAGTCTATTACATCCTAGACATTCATTCCCCCTGCCGAACTCTCCTATCTTATTAGGCTCATTGTTGCTTGGCACAACATCAAACATAAAAAAGACGTTGACGGTACTTCGCCCCTTGGGTATTCTTTTGATGGATAAAAGATACCGGTACATCAAGACATCCCAAAATTTAATGGACCCGCGGTCATCGTCATTTTTATTTTTGCAATCAATAGTAATCAGCCTCCTACTTCCGCCGCCGCCTAACATACCAATAACAACAAACACATACAATGTCAGCAGGTCAAGAAGTAGGTGAAATATTCGGTTCAGGATCTGGACCAGCCAACTCACTCTTACGTTCTCCCACCGTAATAATAGCCGCGGTAGGATTATGGGGTATGAACATATATCTCTTTAAATTATTTAATATTGATTATAATTATGTATTAACGTTTGATTTATTAAAAGAACAGAGGGAGTTAGGGAAGGTTGGTAGTGATGATGAAGATGGAAGAGAGGTGGAGGATGGTAGTGTATGCAGTGGTGGCAATGGCAACCAATCGTTATTAAATCGACAAAGTAACAAACAGGCTGGTTTAACAAAATCAAATAAACGTACTTCATCAATAACTGATAAGAATGATAAACAACACGGTCATACCCACACTCTAGATTCTGAAATAACATCCTCCAAATTAATACTACTAAGTCTCACACTATTACTAACATTACACATCTCTACTGTACTATGGATAGATTATATTGGCGGGACATCCATTGGTGCAATATTCACATTCTACATATTAGTACTATTTGGTATACTACTACCAGTCCAATCAACTAGTTGGATACGTGTAGCATTAACAACGATTTTCCATAGAGCATTTGAATTAATACATCCAAGATGTTTCTGTTTACAAGGTGTGAATGTTATGCCACGAGCTGTGCCGTTTGTCGATGTTTTTTTCGCTGATGCAATGTGTAGTTTGAGTAAGGTTTTCTTTGATTGGGGTATGTTATGGCATGTAAGTGTTTGTTATTGTATGAGTTGTGGATGTATGGTTTTCCGTGCTTTTAAGTACTACACATCTTATCTTTCAAACTCTATCCCTCTTCACATTCTTTAGTTGGCATGGCATTATCCACAACCAGTACCAATGGACTTACATTCAATAGCAATTCCATCCATCGCAGCCTCCTTACCCTACCTATGCCGTGCACGACAATGTATAATCATGCATACCATCGGCCGGATGAAATCTGATCCGAAACGATACCAACACATGTTAAATGCAATCAAATACTCTACATCATTATGGCCATTATTAATCTCGGCATATCAAAAGGTAGTTAGTACCGAAGAAGAGAAACTCATGTTGGAACGAGTATTGATTGTATTGTTGGCTATCAACTCAACGTATAGTTTGGCTTGGGATATTATTATGGATTGGGGTATGATGCAAGATCCTAGTGCTATTGCTCCGGCAGTTTGTGTTGCTGGTGGCGGAGTAGTACCTGGTGGAGGCTCATCAAGTACTAATAATAATCAATCATGTGCACATTCAGTATTACGACCACGATTACGCTTCGGTGCAGCAACATCTATATCAATTCTATTAATTGATATGATATTACGATATTCATGGATGTTACGATTTTGGGAAAAGGACTTATTTCCCAGTACAGATGTTTATATACTAATTACACAATTTCTGGAGGCTATACGACGTTCATTATGGAATTTGTTACGAGTTGAATGGGAGAATATTAAACAGAATAGAGGGAAGGAGAGTAGTGAGAAGAGTAGTTTGGAAATGACTAGTAGTGGTGAGACGGATCCGTTCTTATTGGATCCAGTATCGAGCATGAGGAGATAGATGACTGTATGTAAAGATTATAAGCAGAATCATTAACTCTTTAAACATTAGTAGATGTTTGTATGCTTATCAATCCTTGGATCACTATCTCTTCTTCCCTCTAACTCATTTCAAATCATACACTCTGTACTATACAACTAGAATCTTCACCCCCTAAATAATAATAATATACTCCCATCCTGTTTACTCTTCTTTGAAAACGACACCTCTCCCCGAAGCATCGCTGCTTCGTAGATTACCAAGGATGAGTAAACAAGGGAGGGATTGGTGAGAGTGGATGATCATGAAAATCAAAGGAATGTATGAACCTGTATGAACTTGTTTGACAAATATAAAACTAAGGTAGACTGTATCATATATCATATGATTTCAACTAGTTTAACTTCTGTTTCTCCTCGAGTATCTTGTTGGCAGCTATATCCAGGTGTTCTGCGGCAGTCTTTCTTCTGTTGGGCATATCCTTGGATACTCTACACCACAACTCACCATGCTTAGGCTCGGCAGCTATACATCGTTGTTTCACATCCTCCTGTCCCTCTTTTGTACCCACATCTAATTCAAATGCATACCACTTGGCCCATGAATCACCCAAATCTGAATCAAGTTTCACAGCTCGTTCATACCATTTCCTTGCCTTATCATGCTTCCGTTCACTAGCAAAGAGGGATGCCACAGCAGCAATAACTCGAGGATCATCGGGCCGTTTCTTAATAGCATCGGCACTCTTACTCTTCTGTTCCACACGTGGTGATGTTGTAATATTCTCGGCCAGTAATATACCAGATGTTGGTACCTCTTGTAATGCTCGTGCTATTAATGATACGGCCAACTTTTCATTACCGGCCCGTCGTTCTAAACGGATAGCTTCTAACCATAATTCTGGATTCTTGGGGTTCTTCAATCGAGCTAATTCAAGTAAACTACGTGCCTTGGTCACACCGGCATTGGATGATCCGGCTCCATATTCGGCTACACGCTCTTCCAACTGACTAGCAAGTGACCACAATACTACACTATTTGGACAATTCTGTAATCCTCGTTGATAATACTTTCGTGCCTTATCAAGATTCGTCCTATCCTTGATCATGTCCTCCGAACATATCTGTCCACCCATCATGAACATCTTATCAAACGTTGGATACTTCTTTAATCCCTCTTCTAATAATTCCAATGCTTTAGTATACTGTTGCCATTCACGTTCAAGTAATGCCGACTTCATATATATTCTTGCTGTGGGTGCACGTTCTCGTGCTCGTGTTAGTAATACACGAGCACGTTCAATTTCATCAGTTTCCCATTCCAACTTGACAGCCGCCAACCATACCGGTTCACTATCTGGATTGGCCTTAAATGCCTCTGTTAATATAGACCGTGATTTATCAACATCACCAGCCAACCACTTCTCTTTAGCACGAACTAACCAGAAGATTTCAGTACGTGGTAATCGTTCACTAGCAGCTGCCAATACTTCATCTAATGAGTTTGGTGTGCCATGCTTTCGTTCTAAATCAACTGCCTGGAGCCATAACTTACCCTTGGTGGGAAATGCTGCCAATGCATGTGCCAATATAGCACGTGCAGTTGCAACACTATTCCGTGATAATGAGGCATTAGCATCATCTGCCCATGTACGTTGTCGATCTTCATCATCTACACCTCTTCCAACTGTACACTTGACAATTGCCGCACTTGTCAATGGTGCACCGGAACCTTCAGCGGCCTCCGCCTCCTTTAACCACTGTGCACGTGAAACAATAGCATCATGCTTATCCAAACTCCGTACAGCCTTATCAATAATCCGTTCAACCATATCACTATGATTCTGTGATTCTTCCAACTTGGCGGCGGCTATCCATATAGCACGTTCAGTTGGTAAATGCTTTCGTGCTTGATTTAATACTTTCCGGGCATTATCATATGTTTCTAGACGGGCTAATGCTAACCACATTTCAACACTATGTGGTACTTTTTCAACAGCCACTGCTAATAGGACACGTGCATCATTCTCATCTTCTAAATCAATGGCGGCCTTCCATAATGTTACAGAATTTGGATTGGATTCTAATGCTTTTCGTAATACCGCCTTTTTGGCATATTCCTGATGTTCTAAATCTGCTGCTTTTAGATAGATCTTAACTGATGTTGGCATTCTTCGAGCCGCCGCTGCTAAGATAGTTTTACCCTGATTGACAGGATGTAATCGTGAGGCCTCTAACCAAACATCTTCATTATCAGGACATATTTCACACCCCTCCATTATTAATTTACGTGCCTGTGCAGTTTTACCGGCTGCCTCCTCCACTCTTGCCGCGGCTATCCATCCTGGACCATGTTTGGGATTTGTATCACGGACTGATTTTAATAATAATCTTGCTTTATTAACATCACCCACCTCGGCTGCTGAGGCAATCTTTGTATTACTTAGGGATGTTAAATATCCTTTTGGATCGATTGTTGTTTGTCCTGAGACTGAATCAATCCCTCCTGTAGATGATGCCTTATCTAATGACATTGTCATTACTGTAGATCGTGCCTCTGCCAATCCAGATAAGTTTGTTTTATACCCAGCTGTAGATGATGCCGTACCATCCATAACCTGTGTAGTACCACCCAATCCCATAATACCACCAGCACTAGCATCATTATTACTCTTACTTCTTTGATCTAACAATGAATCCGTCAAAGGCGTGAAGACATCCTCTCGACGTTTTTGTTTATGTCGTAATGAGTAATCACCCACATCTGGTATTGCTGCCCATTGTTCATCTGTTACACTTGCCAACTTTGATTTTAATTCACGAAATTGATCACCAATTGCTGAACTTCCCCCTCCTCCATTGTTGTTACTATTAGAGTTATTACCATCATTATTAACCTTTCGTCGTTTAGAATTCATACGTTCATCAATAGCATTATATATAGCATCAGCTTCATTATCATCATCATCAAATTGTGATGGATCTTGATTCGAGAATAAACTTCCCTCCATTTCTGGATTGGAATTTGCAACCTGCATAGTTTGACCGGCGACCATTCGCGGAGGATCAATTGGCGTGGCATCTCCGGAACCACCATAGCTTGATGCTCCTCGACCGGCACCGGGTATGTAATTTGCTGGTGCTGCTCCAAATGGCTGTACTGACACTTGTGATTGAAGAGCATTGGCACGTTGCATTTGTTGCATCTGTAATTTAGCTGCACGTAATTCAGCTGCTCTACTTCCACTACCTGACGATTGTGGTATTGTTGAGTTGGCTCCCAATGGATCATCGGCATTATCATCATCTGTGGAACTGGTTGATGGTCGAGATGAGGCAGGACCGATATCGGAACGTGTAGTAAAGCCAGCGGCGCCACGACCTAGGCCGGCTATGTAACCTTTGGGTGCTGTGGTTTGATTGGTATTACGTAGAAGTTTTCTATGATCCATTGTATAAGGTTTGTTGTTTGTGTTGTGAAATTGTTGATTGATTTTGTGAGCTGTGCTTCGATTCGTATGTAGACTGATTTGTAGATTAATATTTAGATGTTATAGATAAACTCTGTACTGATATTCAGGCGGTTGGTGGTATTGTTATGGAGAGAATGGGCCGCTATCGTAATTGTGGGCCACGCTGTTGCAATAAGTTTGCGATCGTACTTTGTAATTTTGTAATTGTTTATACGGTTTGAAAGATACGTATTAGAACCAAGCAGTTTATTAGTAATCGTAGTTAATAGTGGTGCTTAATGCAGGCTATTGCACATCCGATATAACATACTTGTACTGAATAGTTGTTGTAGAGAAGTAGTAGTGTTATCGGCGTAAACGTTGGTGGGTATATACTCGAGAAGAAAATGAGCACATCATATGAACAAAAAAATTGCAAAGACGGTGCATCAAATATTACCGGTAGTAATACTTCTCGTATCGATGCCGTATCGGATATTCTTGGAAGGTTAGATATATCTAATAATGATGACGATGATAAACTGTTTGCGGATCCTCCGCCAAAAGAAGACTGTCCAATCTGTATGCAGCCTATGCCATACTCTAATGGACTTTGTGGAGTTGCTACAGCATACATGCCATGCTGTGGAAAGATATTGTGTGAAGGATGTGTTATAGCAGCGGAGAAAGAAATGAAAAAGGGAAATATGAAACGACTATGTCCATTTTGCAGGATCCCAATATCTCCTACGAATCAAGAGGACTGGAAAAGAACAAAGAAGAGGATTAAGTTGAATGACCCCGAGGCATTCCGTATTTTAGGATCTGGATATAGAAGCGGGAGAAACCGGTTACCGAAGGACAAAAGGAAAAGCGTAGAATTATTTAGTCAAGCAGCTGAACTCGGTTCGATTAGGGCGCATGATGAGCTTGCTAGTGCGTATTTTCTTGGCGAAGGAGTCAACAAGGATATGAACAAAGCTATGCATCACTGGAAGCTTGCAGCAATGGGAGGGCACGAAACAGCAAGGCACTGTCTTGGTATGAAGGAAGTGAATAATGGTAATATTGATAAAGGAATGAAACATTTCATAATTGCTGCAAAGAGTGGATTGGATGACGCATTGAAGCAGGTGGGGAAGGGATACAAAGACGGGCTTGTAACCAAAGATGATTATGCTAGTACCCTACGTGCACATAAAGATTCTCAGGATGAGATGAAAAGTGTAGAAAGGTCCGTAGCTGTGTCAATGAGAGGATGATGGCATAGCCAGTATATGTAACCTAAACTTGAACTTGAGCTAGTGTGGCGAGACGAAGAGCACTTAGGTTATAAAATATGACGGGGGTACATCAAAAACTGATAGTTTGATAGATCATCAAGAAGCTTCAGCTCTGTCATTCACTCCTCCCCGTCAACTCTCAAGCACCAATCACATACTCGTTCCAACTCATTACTTAGATTCATCATTATTCAAACACAATCGTAACCTAATAGGTCCACGATACTCTTCATTGACACCAATAGCAACACCCTTTTGCATAACATCAATCTTACCCTCTTTTACTAATGACTGTGCCGCATCTCGTGTTGGTTGCATTAATTCTCTCCAATCTTTAATGTTCGATGGTAGTTTATTCTGTTTTGATAATGAACGGGGTATTTCACTTGGTCAGCATGTTTTACCTACTTGTCGTTTTTGTAGTAGGGTTAGTATCCCTTGTTTTAGTATATCTGTTATTGTTGTAGTAGTTATTGCTGTTGTTGATTGTGTGGTAGTAGTATCAGTAAAGTACTTTGATTTAGTCTTCTTCTTTGTTGCTTTTGTCATCCGCTTTTCGTTTCTTTCCCCCTTCAGTAGTGGTTGATACAGCTGATGCTGCCGATGATACTACTACTGATACATCAACAAAGCAATCTACATTTATCTTCCCATCACTATCAAATACAACACCTTCCTTCTCCAACATATGTCGTTTCTTCTGTACCTTTGATGACTCTTCACCAATAGTATGACCAAATCCACCAATTGATCGATCAGAGGCAACAACTCGATGTCATGGTACTTTATCACAGGGTCCCCATGGGTTATTACCCATTGCAGTGCCCACGGCACGTGCAGATGTTTGTAATTCTTTTGCAATTGATCCATACGAACGTACTTTACCTTTGGGTATTTGATGTACTAATTTATATACTTTCTTTCGAAAGGGTGTTAGAGATGATTCGTCATCGATGAATGATGATGATGTCATCATGTGATAGTAGTAAGTATACTACACACTCTTATCGCTGCATTATAATCCTCCTTCGCCGGTATCAGTAGCATAGAACAACAATAATAACATTGAACTGAAGGATACCTCTCTTCTTTAGTCTTGAAGATTTCACGTACGCTCATCAATCAATACTCATCACCACAATAGATAGTACAATAAACATCACGATGGCCTCCACTAACAATATACTACAACCACTAATACGATCTAATATTGCCCTACTATCACAAAAGGTTGGTTTATTAGATGTCCTAGTATCTAAAAATAATTTAACAGTGGCAACAAAGCAATTTGCAAAGGTATGTCCTTACGTCGGTGCATCAATTGGTCAGCATTATCGACATTCATTAGATCATATTGAGTTAGCCGCTTTAGTTGCTCAACAGCAGCAAAGTTTAGCTATTGATAATAATACTAGTAGTGATGTAGTGCCAGAGTTGCATTATGATTTACGAGTCCGAGGTGGTTCGTTAGAATCAGATTTACAATTATGTCGTGACCGTATTGTGAATATTGTGAATGTCTTTGAATCACTACAACAAACTACGTCAAACAACAACAAAGTTGATACAACACAATTAACAAATCAACCAATCAAAGCCTACTTCAACTTATCATCAACATCCAATGACGAAATAGCACTACCAACAACAATTGGACGTGAATTAGGATTTGTTATACATCATTCGATACATCATATGGCAATGTGTAAAGTTATTGCATTACATACATTAAAATTGAAGGAAAGTGAATTACCAATTGGATTTGGGAAAGCTCCTAGTACTTTATTGTTTGATAAGAATAAGTAGTTGATGAGTAATTAGTTGATGTGTATGTTTTGTCATGAAGAGAGAGAAGAGAGATGATTGTATGTTTTTAAAGAGAGGTACCTACATATCTAAGTAAGGCACCACTTCACAACAAAAAATAGGAAAGAAGATCGTCCTACGAGACAAACATCTAGTATCAGTAATGCGGTAGACTAACGAGGCCTGTAGAGCAGCCGGGGAAACAATGTGTACAAGAAAAGTAGGACACTCAAGTAGTAGTTCAGGGCGGAATGAATGATTGGATTTAAATAAACAATAGATGTTGATAATATGATGAGTCAAGGCACAACAACATTGCATACTGCAAATGATGACCGTGATGCCGCACTGCAACGCCAATCCTCTATAGATGATGACGTAGGTGCCTTGCCACAACAACAACACTCCCAGCAGCTCAATGACGACGATACCGACAATAATGAAGAGAAGGAACAAGATGAAAATGACAACCGCAGTGAAGTAGAAATGTCCCATGCACCACTTGACAATAACAGTACACTCAATACTACAGCAAAAACAACAACAATGATTTGCAAACCACAATCAAATCAATTTGTTAATGAAATGCAATTCAACTTTGCAAGTATTAAAACTTTATTACTTACAGGTAGGATTGATATTGGTAGTGAAGATAATAATGGACATGCATTGTTATGTACGCCTGGTAGTTCTGTTGCCTTGGCCACGAATGATGATGATACGAAAGACGAGGTAGCTAATGATGCATTGGTTGAGGAGGAGAAGAGCAATAAGGATCATTCATCTGTATCCAAGTCTACAAGTTTAACCGAAGAAGGAAAGGAGGAAGAAAAGGAAGACGAACAATCGGGAGTTGATGATACCCAATCCATCACATCCCGTCGTGGCCCAATTACTCTCCTGTT
>Ga0214478_101707_pt1 | contig 10428 bp, 5 predicted proteins | sample M1_20Mar14CPVII9_2_FD_178001 | JGI IMG/M metagenome (GOLD analysis project Ga0214478, IMG submission 178001) | Marine eukaryotic communities from Monterey Bay, California, United States - M1_20Mar14CPVII9sort6BwellD7 | ecosystem: Environmental > Aquatic > Marine > Unclassified | place: USA...
CCTCTCCATTCATCATTACCTCATCTGGCATTTTACTTTTCGCCTTGATGATTGGTATCTATGGTGTGCTAATGCGAGGCCGTAGAAAGGGCGTGTCGTCTTCTGATAATGATACTTTACCTCCTCCACCCGCTGAGGAGGTTGAATCAATCTATGCAACCAAGGAAGACGAGTCTCAAGCAACTACAGTTCTGCATGCCAACCCTTCTGACGTTGATAATACTTGTATTAATGATGATGATGAAACGATGCACACCCTCAAGCAGTTTGTTCTCGGGGAAGATGCAGAAACACGGTCTGAATGGGAGAGATTGGGCATCCTTCCGGTTGTTGCATAAAGAATTCTGTTTGGTTGTATATATGGTTGAATAAATGCATGTGACGGTTGGATGATTTATGAGGTGTTGTAAATGTTGGATTTGATATTGAATAAATGTAACTGTTGTCTTGTTGTCTTGTCTTTGTAACGCTTTTGCATCTTAATATAATATGTAACTCTGTGCACTAAACTCACGACGAGATGATATCAGCCTTCAAAATGACAATCAAACCAACCTCCTCTTGTTCATCGTCATATACACTTAGTGCCTCTGCTCGACTGGCATTACCACCTTTCGTAACACACTGTTGTAACCAATCAACAGTAACCTCAACCTCACCCAACCATCGATCCTTGCCTCGCTTTTCATAATCCCATAAGCTTATCTTTAATGTCTTACTTGTATTATTATGACATAATGGTTCTAAGTCAATTGAGAATGGATGCCAATATGGATTGATAATGTTTGGAATGTGTTCACTTCGGTAGACTGGTATCCATTTGGTAATACCATTTATATGATCTGTATACTTCTTTGAGAGGACGAAGTATGGATCAATTGCTCCCAATCCGAGTAGTCCCTTCTCAATGTTCTCGAGATCTAATCCCCGTAAATGACAGTTCAAATATCCTGTCTGTAGTGGTGTAGTCGCTGAAGAAGATAATGGTTCTATACTTTGAGTAATGTGCACAAATATGGAACCGCCATGTTGCAAATCTAACTTAATCTCTTGTCCTTCCTTCTTTAATATCTCACTAACTTCAATGTTAACTTCTCCCATTACTGGGTCACTACTTTTATACAACTCTCTTCCTCCTCCGAATAATCCCGCACCACCCATTAATGAAGCATTCGTTTGATTGATATGACCATCAACACTAGTACGTTGTTCATTAATAACATTATGTGACGATCTTGAATCATGTATCTTAATTTGCAATGGTGTCCATGATTGTTGTTCGTCGTGTTCTAAAATGAATATCTTTGTCCACTTTGGTGATAGATTGTTGTATACCCTATAGAATAGGGATTGCAAAATAAGTATACAAGCATATGTTTTGGTAGGTAAAACAAATATCTATGATAGTTACATATACACATTGATATACCAAATAGCATACATCAAGCAAAACTTACACTTCAGTTTTACCACATTCAACCTGCCCATGAGTTGAGGTCTTGTTCTCACCGACCAATGATAAAACTGCATACGGATTCGATTTCTTCCCACGCCATCGTCCGCGTGCTATATTACCGAGCTTATCAGCACGTAGAGATACTTGTACCCTCCTCATTCTAAAGGAAGAAGGTAGTAAGAGGAAGAAGGTAGTAGATTGCCGCAGACAAAGATCAATGTAGACTCAAATAACTCAATACCTACTAGCTCAGAAAATTGGTATTCTGGCGATCGAACGACATATCCCAGAGGTACAATATAACGGCAAAGGGTCTATACTTAGTATTATCATCAAGTATTTCTGCTAAGGTGTATTGACACTTTGGGGCTACCCCATAAGATACCAATTTATCCCTAGACTGTTTTATCCCTGCTTTAATAGCAACTAACTTTACCCAAGACTTTGACCTTTAACAAACCAACTGCCAACCCAAACTTACTTATAATTGACACAGGATGGATAATTTACAGCAGGGAGCCGATAATGGGCTGTCTCATACCACCATCGCAACCGACGGAGGTGGCGGTATCGAAACAATTTGCAATGACAATGATGGTGCATCATCTCGAAAAAATAGCAATGTTGTGTTACCCCCAGAAGGTATTGTGTTACCCCCAGAAGGTACGTCGTTATGCTTATTTTACGTGTGTTTATACATCTTTATATTCTTTTAATCTAACATTTAATGTCTTGTGTTGCTGTACTACGTGTTGCGGGATATGTATACAGTTTTGGCTATCATGATGGAATGTAAGTAATGTTCATCTTGTGTATACATCATATATGTATTTGTATGCAATACATCATACCTTTAATTTTGTTAACACTTCACTTTTTTTAAACCTCATATTATACTCTTACATCATTAATATACGACATTTATTAACTTTATCTTTATACCTTAATACTTACATCACAACACACCATTCATGCTCTACCTTCTTAAAATTGATGTAGATCTTCCATATGACACTGTTCTATCATGTGCAGCTGTTAGTAAATCATTTTTGAATGATGCAATACCCCTACTAAAACAAGTACACATTGATAACTCCTATCAAATGAATCTAACTGTTGCAAAACGTTACAGGGATATACGTCGCATATCCGTATCAACTCACTCATGATTTGCAATGAGCAAGCTGGTCATTCATATGTTGGTGTTGATTTTGAGTCAAGTGTTCGATTGGTACCATTCATATCTCGTTTTTCATTATTGGAAAAGGTATCGTTTGGTGCAAGGTCTACGGTTCCTGGTACTAGTATTGGGGATAACTTTGCTCCTATTCATGGTTACTTTGATGATGATGAATCCGAAGTAGAAGAACTAGGGATGGAAGCTGGAGTTGGAGGGGAAGGTGGAGGAAATTATCAAAGAATGATGACAACTATTGACAGTATTTCTGCTGCCTTTCGTATTGGTGGATTACCCAAAGATTTGGTGATATCTGGATTGTGTTGTCCTAAGTCTCGTTACCGTAGTGTACACAATATGCCTAATGCACAATGCGAAACCTGATTGAGGGTTTGTCGAAGCTTCCCCTTGGCGTCCGTTATGGGATTAGAATGTATGGGGTCATCCAGGGATAAAGTTCGAGCGAAAAGGCCTTACAGTCTAGATGTATGTTTATCAAGGGAGCAGATTGAGTTCATAGTTGCGACTAGGCCAGGGGGTTCTTCCATGTTACGATCCAATTCGCGTATCTTACAATTGCTGAGCACTGGAAGTCGTTACTCGGTTACAACTGAAGGAACGTCACCTTTTATTGTTGTCAAATACAAGAAGGGAGAAGTAGACGAAATCAAAAGACTTATTGAAAGTACAAAGCTTAATCCAAATAAGCTCTCGGTATGTGACGTGAAAGATGCAATTATGAAGTCGTTTTCAAGAGATGGAGAAAGTTCAACTCTCAGTGTCACGAAGACCTCATTCTATCTTTCCGAGTCGTCATATGACAGTCTAAAGGAGCTCGAGATCCCCCTACCTGATAAAGATACGCTTTGCTGTCCTTTAGAGGATATGTTGGAACGACTTCCACAGATTGCCAAAGCCCTGACAAGTAGTCATGCCGAGGGATACGGAGACATTTCAATTGATTGCTTGAAATTCATTACACGTTTCCTTGAAGTTGATGATAATCCTCCAATCCAACAAATTGTCAGCTGCACTGGTTTAGCAGAGAAGCTTGCCTCAATTAGGTACCCATTAGAATCTCGAATGGTAGCCGTGAGTGCTCTGAAGACTATTCTTTCGAGGGGAACAAAGGAGCACAAGAAGGTTCTTGTCGAGTCTGATGTCATTTCAGCATTCACTGGGCTCTTCTATTCCCATGTCAATCTTGGCCAGTCGACCGAGCCACTAGAACTAGGTGTGGAAGGCTTGGTCCATCTTGTTGATGGCTGTGCAAAAGAAGTTCTTCAATATCTTGAAAGAAACAGAACGCTTCCCATGTTAGTTGGCCATTTAGAATCAAATCAGGATAATGTTATTCAGGGCTTATTGAAAGTGTTCGCCGCTATAGCAACAGCAAATACTTCTTTTGTTGATTCTTGGAATCATAACTATTCGATGATGAAGATGGAAGGAGAGGTTATGACTCATCTTATCCGCATCCTCACTTCATCAGACAAGGTTGGTATCCTGGCTCAAGCCTCTGCGTTGTTTCGAGTATTACTTGACGCTAGAGGTGTACATTCTTTGCGTCAAACTTTCGAAGATCTTATCCCTCGGCTGGTCGAGCTGATCAAACGTTACCCAGGATCTGAAATGTTACAAGTGAATCTGTTAAGTGTTTCCATTAATTTATCATCATGCGTGAATGACCAATCTGGTGCCTTTGTCAATGCAGGCTTTGTTCCTGTACTATGTGATCTGCTTTATTCACCCATCGACTCTGTGGTCAATAAAGCTGTCTCTGCAATTGGCAATTTGGCTGAAAATACTTTAGAGTATCGTGCGATGGCGTTGGAAGAGGGAGTAGTGTCTTCTTTATTAAGCTTGTTAGAAACAAGCTTCTCTACTGAAGTGAATACGTTAAAAGTATTAGGGATTTGCTGCAAAGGCAAGTCGTCAGTAGCTGATGCGAAGGAAGGTGTTCTTATTCTTTTAGGACTACTCGATACCAAGGACGAAGAAGTTGTATCCTCCGCTTGTTGGTCGTTGTTTCATCTATTGGATGGACTTAGCGGTGACGAGTTGAAAGAAGTGGGAGGCAACACCACGATGAGCACTGAACTTATTCAGCCTTTACTTGAACTCCTGCCACACAGCTTACATCGTGCACAGGAACCAGCGATCAAATGCATTCATATCATGTCTAAAATGGGCAATGAATGTGTTGAGTATATTGCTAATGGCAACTGCCTTACAAAGCTCAATGATTTACTCATGAACGCTGATGGTGCGCACGAGAAGATTGAATTAGCATGTGAAGCCGCCTCAAACATTTTTGCTGGCAACTCACGCCAAATCCAAGCCGCAATTGACATTGGAATGCTAGCTCGTATATTGACTATGTTGTCTGATCAACATTTTAGAAACCAACGGAGTGCTTTACATTTGATTTGTCAACTCATTACAGTATCAGATAATTCAAGTCATATTGAATACCTGGTATCTCAGGATGTTATCAAGCTCTTACTTCGTAGGCTCCAATACTCTGACGTTACTATGTCAACCATGGCAGTTGGTGCTTTGAAGTGTATTCTAAAAGTCGGAAAGGAAAAGAAGAATGAAGAACGAGGTGACACAGGAGAAGGAGGAAAAGAAGAAGAAGTAAAAGCAATTGAGGACAAACTGCAAGAACTCATTGACGAACACCTCCAATTAGAAAGTGAAGGAGAGCACCTGAACTTACTAAAGAAAAAGAAAGCCTGGGTTGTGTATGATGCTCAGAATGAACACTTCAAATCTCAAAAAGAAGAGTACGAGTTACTCAAAACTCAAAGCAATGAAGTACAGGCTCAATTGAAACGATTTGAGGAGACATTAGCTGGCAAGGCATCATTGAAGAGTGCACGGTGAGTCTTTCTGATGCCTGCACTTAATATGTATATTGAGCGATCTTACACCATTCTTCTCTGTACTAAATGGCTCCAGTGAAGCGCTTGAAAAGAAGCACACTGCCTTGAAGTTGGACCAAGACATCCACATAAAGACAGTCAAGGAAAGCCTTGATGAGGTTGAGACGAAAACAAAGCGTCTCTTCAATTCGGCCGAGAAATTTGCACCTAAAGCTCAGTGGCACGATCGTCTTCAAAAGGATGATCTTCCTCTGGATATCAGAGGACTTGAGAGTGCATTGAAAGTGTCCACGGCTAAAGTGAAAGATATTGAATCCAAAAGAATGAATTGGAATCATAGGGATGAGATTGATAGTTTGAGTAAGAAAATTGAGAAATTGTTCAATTATGAGAATGACGAGACCAAGAAGAGAAAGGCAGATGAGTTGGAGGGCGAGGAATCTCTGGGAGATGATGCAGGGACCGATGTTGAGGTGACCAACAACAACAAGAAGCAGAAGAAGAAGGGTGCACGTCAATCGTCTATTAATAACTTCTTCAAGAAGCCAGCTTGAATGAGTATATAATGGAATGATATGTGAATGTGGAGAGTGTGTTGTTGACGAAGAAGTATTGGGGTATGACATAGGAGCAACGCATATAAAAAGAATCTTATTGCATTGGTCACTTTTCAGTTTCAAAACTACAGTTACATATGCTATCACTTTAACTTACAAACAATCACAGGTTGACATAGACTAAACATGAAACATACACTTGGCACTCCGAACCCTCTCTAATTCCATATAGAGCTGAGATATTGAGAACTAACAACCCCATCGACACGAGATATATTTATGTTCACAACACGACCGTCTTTCGGATCGTTATTCTCACAAAGTAGCAAGACCAATTCAGCTTCGCCATCCACATTGCTGGGTCGAATAGCGGCATCTAGTACATATTGACTTAATCTACTTTGTCCTACAAGGGCAAGACTACCACTTGAAAAATCATACACACAAACCAATCCTTTCCTCCTAATTGTAACAGCAATAAAATCGTCTTGGCAGCAGCAGAGTACCTCGGGAGTTAGCCCCATTGACATTGATGGTGGCTCGAATGATTCATCTAGATTGGCATCACCTGTATCCAACACTGCAGATGCTATTATATCACCACGGTTCAGTTCACCTCCTTGTTCAACTAGACTTTCAATATCCAACACAAACTGATCAGTTACATCCTTGCTAATGGTTATCACATATGGCAAGAAATGTGATGGTGACATTGTAGAAGATGGACGGTAGAGTGCTGCGCCTAAGATAACATTTGATATACACAACAGACCATTGCCGTTGTACATTGAAATACAATATGCCTCAACAGTTGTTGATCTTGGAGTGGCCGAAGATGCCAATACAAGTGCTACCGTAGATCTTGCATTTGTACCTGTTAAACCGTTACTTCCTCCTTCTTCATAGGTTAAAATCTTCTTTGCCTCTAATTCTGGACCACGCTTCCAAACCTGAAAAGGTCTTGGTGATTCATCGAGTGGTTTCCAGCGAAAACCACCAATTGGAGTAATCAATACAAAAGCTAGTTCACTTCCATGAGCTTCGGGTGGTAGATAACGCCAGAAGTTAAGCTTGGTCTTCATTTGAAGCTCTACTACCACAGTCTTTCGTGATAATTCGAATACGACCATCCTCTTTTCTTTTGCTAGGAAGCAACACATGTATTCACTCTGATCTTCATCCATAATGTCAGAAAGAACGGCACCAGATGCACCAATGGGAAAAGTACAGCCAGGAGGATCTCTATCACTAAACCAAACGACCGACTTATCGGCACCACAGATTGCTATTGGACTTACACCATCACGCTTGTTTCCAAAGTTGACTTGATTGGATAACAGACCCCCTCGATTACCTCCAAAGTGGCGACTTGCAGGAGGCCCTCTTATGATGGCAGCAGCTGCACTCTTTCTAACATGAGTTGAAAGTAGATCTGAGACTGTTACCACAAATGGAGAGTTGATGTGTTCCTCTTCCTCTCCTTCTGCCGACACTGCAGGGTCTAATTCTTGGTTTTGAGGAGCTTCAGCTTCGACAACCTCAGGACTGTTTAACTCAGGAGATTCTACTGCGGCATTATCCTCTTCTACTTGTTCATTGGATTGGGAATCATCTTCAGGCAAATTGATGCTCTCTTCTTCAACAACAGGTGCTTGATCGACCATCTCGGATGAAAAGTCTGCAAAAGTTGGCGTAAAGTCTGCATCTATGCCACCACCTGGAGAGTTGGAAGTTGCTGCAAGCAAAGCACCAGTCCTTCTCGAAGGAGATTCTGGCGGAGGAGCAAGGGCGAAGCCTCGTTTACTTTCAGGTTGCGGAAGACGAATTGGAGGCGGTTTCAGCAAGCCTCCTCCACCTCCAGCAGTGGATTTCTTTCCACCCTTTCGTATGTTTACCTTGAGCTTTCTCTTCATTTCAGCATCTTTGAGGTATTCGTACATCATCATCTTGATATCCTCCCCAGATCTTTGACATGCCCATACACGAAGGTCGGTCATCCTAAATCCTCTTGATGGACCTATTCCAAAGATGTACACAGTCTTCTCCATTGCATCATCGATATCCTCTTGATTCAAATCTTGATCAGGCTCAGAACCAAAGGGGTTGACGGTAAGTGTGGCATTTGGTACAACCACGTCACCATTCATCAAGATTGAGGCCGAGAATTCAGTCAGAGATGAATGAGACTGCGACGAAAAGACTAAACATAAATGATTCCATCCACCAGCTCCATCCTCTCTTTCCCAATATACACGCCCGGTATCATTATCGTCATTATCACTCTTGTGCATATCTGATGTAACGACTGAGCCAGCACCCGTCCTCAACTCCAAAACGCCAGTCGGCAAGACTGCAATTTCCCACAACGTATTGTGCTTCTCATCTGGCATGCAGAGTTTCGAGGCGTCGTTGTTGTCTTCATAGAACAAGGATCTACGCACGAGAATAACTTCATCAGTCATTGCATGTTCTTGAGGTAAGTGATACCAAAGTTCAATTGTACATCGTTGTCTCGAAGTATGTTGAGTACTGTGGAGCATACCAACATCTAAACTCCCTCCTCTTTGGGCTTCTACAACTAAACCTGATGCTTGATGCCTTGGTGAATCTTCTTTATAAACTAAATCATATAAAAGTCGTACCTTTCCTTCTTCACCTTCATCGACACTTGAAGTGGTTGCTTCTACAGATGCCAAATCAGATCCGTATACTCGAGCGAGGTGAGCATTCTTCGTTAGATCGGTAAATCCATTCGCTTTCCAATTATCATCTTCGTCATCGGCTGCTTCCGAAAATCTGATATACAACGAGAGGTTATCTTCATCTGAACGACCTTCTCCAACGCCTTCGATCCAATTCTTCTCTCTACTATTGACACTATTTCTATCATGATCACTTGCTTCATCAGACTCGTCGCCATGTTCAGCGGCAGATAGAATCTCAGCAAGTGTTCTCTCTCCTGTGTCAGCAGCAATAGCAACACCCTCCTTTCCAAGAATAGTTGGTTGACAACGTCCAAGCCAGTCTCCAAAATCATCCAACTCAAGTAGATGATCCTTCTTATTGAATGGCCCAGTACTCCAGACGTGCTTATTCTTGTTAATTGATTGATTCCAAGCTGCGTTATTTTGTTCGCTAACACTCTTGGGAGATACTGATTCAATAGTATCACTGCTAATAAGAACATCACGAGCTCTCTCATTTTCATAAGCAGACTGAACTGACGGAGCAAGTTGTGATAAGGGCAAAGATGGATCATTATTATTATCATCCGACCCGATCAACTTGAGACCAACCGCCGAGCACAATTTGGAATACTTGTCAATTATGTCAGCCTTGTTTCCTGGTTGAGCCTTGTTCACTTCATCTAGAAGCTTCTTGAAGTCTGCTAAAGTTTTATCTGATGATGAACTTGTTTCAAGAGAAAGGGCGAGCTGAGCTAGCAAGCTCTCTGAAGACTGACGGCCAGCCAAGTCTAAAAGCTTGATGGCATCATGAGTGGACGAATTACCACCACCTTCTTTTAGTGTATCAATTGCCAATTGCTCAGCAAGGATACTTAATGGGTCATCAGGACCTGGAAGTACAACTTCATGCCGATCAGGATGACGAAGATACTGAGCAAGTTCACCATCTCCAGAAGATAAAACTTGCATCTTCAAGTCTGCTCCGTTTGCTGCAGATAGTTTACATTGCATGGGTACCCAAGGAGGTAGAACTTTGGGTTGAGAAATAGTATCACTTGGTAAGTTCCCAGAAAGTAGAATGAATGCTGCTTCATTGCAGTTGTGTTGTGCCAACATGTCATAAACTTGTGATGTAATACCAGTACCAAATGTTCCTATACCCTGATCATCTCCATGAGGGAATGAGGACTCTTTCCTGCCAAACTTTTCAAGTATAGTTCGTAGCAGAAGCTGAACACTACTATCCACTGCAGCATTCTTGCCTTGAGAACCATCTTGGCACAACGCATTTGCAATGAGCGGTTCAAGTAAGAACAAAGGACGTGTACAAGGTAGTGGCAACTCAAAGATGTGTTCATCCTCTTCCTCGTCCACAATTCTTAATCCACTGTGAGTGTTGAAGTAGACAAACCTATCAGGACGAATAGCAGTCAATAGGATTTGAGCTACACTACCATGTTGTGATGCAGGCAATGTAGCGATGATACCACTTTTCCCGGCACTTTCAAGACAGGACAGATACATCACTCTCGAAAATCCACCAGAAGAACTACAGAATGCAACACAATGTGAACCCAATGGAGACAGAGAGCCACACGTCAAGTGCACATCCATTTCTGCAATGATATTCAGAGAGTCTTCTACAGACAGAATCATGACACGT
>Ga0214478_101708_pt1 | contig 10427 bp, 9 predicted proteins | sample M1_20Mar14CPVII9_2_FD_178001 | JGI IMG/M metagenome (GOLD analysis project Ga0214478, IMG submission 178001) | Marine eukaryotic communities from Monterey Bay, California, United States - M1_20Mar14CPVII9sort6BwellD7 | ecosystem: Environmental > Aquatic > Marine > Unclassified | place: USA...
CGATAGTATTGAAATGCTTTAGTTATTTTAATTGTGAGAATGATGAATGGCTGCTATTTGCCATTCATGTGACGTGTGAAGATACTGGTATCTTCTAGGTGATATCAGCATCTCTAGAGCTTCAACAATGCCTTTGGTATAGGATATAGAGAAGGAAGTGACTATCGATCGTTGGTTATTGCCTTCTTTGTGTTGCATTGGCGGCGACGATAAGCACCAATGGTGCTCATAGTTTGGTTGGGTTGGCCGAACAAATGTTGCTAAGACTAAGGGAGATACTACAGAATAAATTGCAAATCACAACGACACAATGATATCTAGAATCGGTGCCCTCTTCTTTACTCTATTATGCATATCGTCAACCTTCTTTGCAAAAGCTACAATTATACAGCATCAGGGTACTCAACTACGTCGTATTGGAAGGAACAAGATAGATAATGCCCAAGGATCAATAGTAAAAGATCGTCATCGTAAATTGCAAGATGAGGAAGAAGAAGATAAAGACGTCGCCGACTTACTAGAAGAAGTAGCTGAACTATTAGAAGAAGACGAAGAATCTGGTACACCTACTTACTCGCCGACTAAACCAGAGACAGAGGAGCCTACTTCTGGCATGCCAACTTACAGGAAAGTCCGCGTCAGTATTGCAAATATGAAGTCTAGATGATTTGGTTACTAATTTGAACACAGTTTTCCTTTGTTTGATTGCCTTTGCAAACCTCATGGACTAACATAGTTACAACTATCTCTCTTTCATCTTCATAAACTGTGAAACTCGCATCTTCCAGTCCAACTTGTGAAGATGATGATTGTGGTAAGAAGGATACTCCGGCACCGGTAGCTCCTGCTACAGTAGAAGATGCAACAGAACCACCTGTTCCTGCTCCAAAGACTACTGATCCACCAGTAAAGGTCGAAATAAAAGAGCCAGTACCAATGAGTTATATGGAGATGGAGAAGAAGATACTGGAGGTACAAATACAGAAGATTTAAGTAAATCACAAGAAGACGAAGAGTTTTATGATTGGGATCAAGATGTCAATGGTGCCGAAACACAGGGTAATGAGAATAGTTCATTATCCAGTGGTGCAATGGCTGGTATTATTATAGGATCATTAGCAGTGGCAGGATTGGCCGCGGGTGGTATTGTAATGGCAAAGAAAAAACGAAAAAACAAAACTGAAAGAGCCAATGTTTTGAGTGAAGGCAATTTAGGTAGTAATCGGCATATCCCTCCTCCACCACCACCACCTCCACCTCCTATGGAATCAGATACTGATGAATTACTAAAAGATAATATAGATCATAATCAAGAGATGACTCTTGATAGGAGTAGAAGTGTTAGTTTGGACCAAATCCAAATGAAGATTCATCATTCTCAAGGGCACGAACACAAAAGGTTTAGTAGAGAAGTTATGCAACCTGATTAGTATTGAATCGAGAAGATGTAGGTTATATTGGTTGAGAGAGACAGTATGTATGTATCACTTATACATGCATACTGTTTATGACTAGTCGCGGAAGAGTTGTCTACTCATTGGGATACCGACGACTCACAAAAGTGACGAGTGTTATGTTAAAATGTAAAGTAGTGAAATATTGAGAGTATAATTCGTCGTTTACAGCTGATATATAATGAGTACATACGGTTTATTGTACTACTGTGACGTGTTACACGATTGTGTTGACGACTTTGCAACGAGAGAGTGAGCACTACTTTGCAGATGCCAACTGACAACGGTATCCTCATGTCGAAAAATATCAAAGGCAAGTTTGACAAAAAGCATTGCAGCGGAAAAGTTAGGCTAGGGGAATCTCGACTAGCTTTTTTTAGTCAGACCCAGCGTACAGCTAACACAAAACACCACAAGTACATAAGTGGGATTTATCCTAAAGTATTTGTGGGATAACTTATTATGAGATTGACATTAGTGTTCTCAAATAGAATCGTTTCTTCTCCATATAATCCTTAAAGGTTAATAAATGGCCATCCATTTGCAATCTTTGTGGATACTTCTAGTGAGAAAAATATTCTACAAAGGAATTAGTACAATATTTCGGATTGCACTATAAAAATGGCATTCTAAAAGGACAATTAATGTTTGTGAAGAGACGTCAGCTACGCTGTGTCTGATGTTCAGCCTTTACATTGATGCCACCAAATAAATATCTATTCTATCCCCCTATTGATCATCTTATTATTTCATAAGTACAGATATTAGAACAAAATAAAAATAAAAATAAAAATAAAATGAAGTCGACCATCGTAACAGCTATCGCCTTTGTCATATCTATATCAACGATATGCTCGACGCACGCCTCTCCAAACGAAGTATATCCCCAACAAAATAATCACTTACGTACACAGAGCAGATTGAATAGCCAAAATGAGGCAATTGTCAGAGGTGAGGAAACTGAAGTATCTCATCATCGTAAATTGCAACCAGATAATCAAGATGAGGTAGCAGATCTATTAGAAGAAGTTGTAGATCTCCTAAAGGAAACTGATACACCAACTTATTCACCGACTAAACCAGAAACTGAAGCGCCAACAAGTGGTATGCCGACATATAGTCCTACTTGTGAAGATGATGATTGCGGTAAGAATGATACTCCGGCACCAGTAGCTCCTGCAGTGGTAGATGAAGAAACAACTACTCCACCCGTTCCTACTCCAATTGTTACCACTGATCCGCCTGTGAAAGAAGTTGAAGAAGACGTAGTTGATCCAGTTGATGATACCACAGGAGGAGATATCACGGATGAAACTACTACAGATGAAACTGATACGACAGATAAAGGAGGAGATGATTTAAATGTTAGTGGTGCCGAGGGTACAGATACCAACAAATCTAATTCATTATCAGGAGGAGCCACAGCGGGGATAGTTATTGGAGCATTAGCAGTGGCAGGATTGGCAGCAGCGGGTATTGTAATGGCAAAGAAACGACGTGATGCAATACCTTCCTCAGAGGATACACAAGATTTGAATTCAGGCTTTGTGGAAACAGAATTGGTACCTCCTCCGCCTCCACCCCCACCGTCAGCTCTTGATAGTATAATGAAGAAGCAAGGTGCAGCTGATGAAAACGAGGAGGTTGATTTGGCTAGGAGTACATCAATTTCATGGAAACCACAACCGGAACCTGATATTGAACAGGTTCAGTCAGAGGGTGAATTTTAAAGTCTCACCAATTATGAATTGAAGGAGAGAGTGTTGATGCTTGTGTGTATCATTAATGTTGGTAAATGTCATGTGTGTTGGGAGATAAGATAGGAGCTTGCTCATTAGGTATAAAGATATCAGACTGCATGAAGTCATTAATTTACATCTATTAATAAAAAGACAATCTGATTTCATTTCTGTTGTTGCACTTTATTATTTCCAGTCGGTTTGGGATACAAGAGGATTAATGCCAAGGTTCCTGTCCAAAGTGGAAATAGTAGGTTGATATTCCTTGACGCTTGAGTCATTTCAAAGACTTCATCTACTTGCTTGAAGAACCAAAAGTCCATCGAGCAAATGAACCATGTCAAACAAATCATCCCTACTGCCTTCTCAGGTTTCACACCGCATGCTAGCCCTAGCATCTGCACTCCATTGGCTAAATGGTACATGAATGCTTGTCGAATGTGCTGTAATGTTTTATCTCCCAAGTTTACTGGGTCTATATCCAGGGAGTATTGAACTATAGATGGCTGCAGATAATGCACCAAGCTGATGACGATGGTCGAGACTGCCATTGTGGAAGGATACATGACGTGGAACATCAGCCGAAGCAAAGCTAGAGTGCAAAACATGATGTATATGTAGATCACCGGCATATGAATACCAACTGATCTTGCTACGTCCCCAATGCAAAAGTACCATACACTCAATGCAATCTGTATAACAATTCCTTTACCAATGGCCCTAGTCTCTTGTCCCTTCTTTAGAGAAGAGAACGTCACTGCCGAGATACTACAGGCAGCTATACCAAATACAATCAAGATGAATCTATCCACTGTGGGGTCTGAAACATTAATGTTCTGAAGTACACCAACAACGCTTGGTTTGAATAAAGCTACTAAACCATCACTTGCAGTAAAGAGACCGACAAGTACTTGAGCAAAACTTTTAATAGATGGTAAAGAAGGTGACTTCTCCCCAAACACTCTTTTATGAACCCATTCGTCCGTGCTATATGATCGCAGGAATGATTCAACGGTATCCTCTCCAACAAATATGAAGTCTTTGTTAGCTGTGTTAGTAGTCATGGGAACACTGGTCAATAGCAGGCTGATGTATAAGCCTCTCAAGGGTGGAATCAATGTTGAACACAAGCCAAGAACGAGAATTATAATCCTGTAGAAGAGAAGAGGTAGAGTGATAAAAGGCAGTCTCTGTTCACTTGATGATTGTATCTTCTGTCCCAATTCTCTCCAGGTCATTTGTTGAGGTCCGCCAACTAGCAACAGCCCATCCTTTTTTGTTTGGTCACCAACATAATCGCCTATAAAGATAGCAAAATCGCTTGATGATACTGGATGTAGACACGGATTGCGTCCCAAGCATATTGGAATGAATCCAAGCAGCTCAACCGACTGTTTAATGTGGGCAATCTCTGACATCTCTGCTATTTTGGTGATTGATAAGGCTGAGGATACCGAAGAATTATTGAAATGTTTTCTTGCTGATAATTCTGCATCTCTTCTTATCTTCATTGTGGGCGACTCTAAACCAAACGGATTTGTTTCCATGTAGGGCATACTATGCATGAGAAGGCGTGGTACTTCATTGCATATGACTGCATCACAAAGATTGTCAATCATAGGACCAAAGTTCAGACTATCCCCTTTCTTTAAACTTCTTGGCCGAGCAACACAGATGCATGTTTCCACATCTGCAAACCACTCATCTTTATACTGTGAACGGTCGGTCATATCTTCACGAACAACAATCTCCAAGTCTTTCGCTACCCACTTATCATACCCAGCTGACACTACACTTGCATGAGATCGTACAAGGAGACGAAGTTTGTATTGGCGCCGTAAAAGCTCGACAACAATTGACCGGCCTAGACTGCCTGTCGATCCAACTATCAATACTGTATCTCTCTTTGTCATGATATATTTGCTTTTATGGTGGTCTTTCAGTTATCTTTCAATGGTGAGCTGACACGAGAATTGAGAAGCGAACTCCAAACAAAGATTTAAAGATACCAGACTCTTTCTCCCAATTAATAGAAGCCATCTCGTAAACCAACCTCTTCATCATAAGATGTCATGATATCAAGAAGCGCAGCATGGGATTGGAAGCAGAAGACCGATCACTATCTAGACTCTAGTCTCATAATAAAGTTTCAATTAGAGAACAACATCAACAATCTTCACCATTTGATACCACCTAAAGATCATGCTCAATAACAAGAAAACCATAATCACCCTTACCATCGGCGCCTCTCTACTCGGGTTTGCTCAATCTGGCCCTGCATCATATGCAGCTTGTCAAGCTGCCTGTGCTACTGCAGCTGGAATTGCGATGGCTATGTCTGCAGGAACCTGCTCTGCTGCATGTGCTGCAGCCTATGCAACATGCCAATCGGGCTGCGCAGCTGCTGCATTCGCCCCATGCCCTTAATGAACAAGTTAATTACTGACTGTCTTTGCATTTGAGAATTTGGATTGCAGTTCGCTTCTGAAGATGATACTACACTAGGAGGACTCTGGTTACCTTGTTTGTCATGAAGAACCAATCCATTGAGTCATACCTCATCCACGTAAAATAAAGTATCCGACATATTGATATTACTACCGTCTAACTGATACTGATATGGACTGATGATTCATGCTAGTCAATCCAGGAGAAGTAACAATTTATGAAATATTAATTTCCACCCCTGATGAAGCAGCTTCATCCCTCTGATCACTTTTAATCTGATTTTGATATGATTGGTAAGACCGTAACGCTTCGTTATAATCATCTTTTGTTGCACGCCCTACTCGGTATAATTTTTTGATGCCTTCCAAAGCCATATGATCTCCATCGTGTACTGCAATCATCCAGTGTTTCACTGCATTATCTAAATTACGTGCCTGCCCCTCAAAACATCCAAGATTGTACCTTGATTCTACATTTCCACGGGTAGCTGCCAGCTCGGTGTAATGTAGAGCCTTCTTTTCGTCTACTTCTACACCGTCCCTGCCATTCCTATAGACAATGCCAATATTGTGATATGCTTGAGCACTACCTAGTTTCCCTGCTCGGTGCCATAATTCTAATGCCTTAACGTGGTCTTGTGGTAATCCATACTTCCCTTTGTCGTAAATACAACCGAGACAGTATATGGCATCTTTATCATTCAGATCCGCACGCTCATTGTATCTTTTTATCAACTCGTCATGAGAGCTTGGGGGCGGAGTTCTGCAAAATGGACAAATATCATCTTCTTCTGACCTCCCGGCAGATGCCGCCCTTGATTGAACTGTATAAATACATCCATTGCAAATTGTTTTTCCGCAACATGACATGTAAGTACGTCCCATAACTCGATCCTCTCCCATACCTGGTAACATTAGAAAGCATATCGGGCAATCTTCTTCCGGAGGAGGCTGTTTAAAGAGTTCAATCTCATGTAATTCCGCGGCTCGTTTCTTACATTCCTTCTTATGTTGAGGGCGGTGAGCAACCTGACAATCCCTACTGCAGTATTTAACCATCTTACATGCATTGCATGATTTCAACTTATCAATAATACCATCCTCTTCTCCCTTGCCACAATTGGCACATATTGATGTATTGTTTTCGGATGATGTGGTGTTCATATCTTGTGTGCTTGTACGGCTAGAGATGAATCAATCTATCAACGAGGGATGTAACACTCATCCGTAATAGGTCGGGATTTTTTTTGCAATGCAACGCTGTGTATTCTTTCTGCTTTCTCTCGCTCCGCTTGATATTATCCAGCAAAAATAAACCAAATCGTCGTATTCTAAACACTCAATATTACAACCAATTAATAACTGATGGGGTACCAAGAGATCCCGATAGACGACACTAAATATACAAGTGTGAGCACGCACCACAAACTTCTGATGAGAGAGAGGGAGTAAAATGGCGATACTAAGGAACATCAGGAATTAAAAAAAATAAACTTGTTATTAGTGGTTAATTATAGATGCTGTAATGTTGATAATCTATTTGTTGATCGATTGGTATCTCTAAGTTGCATGCTGAAGTTTATACCCTAGAAAACAGACTCGTAGTATTTGTTCTCTTCATCGTATGCAGCAGCTTCATCCCTTTGTTTGCTCCTAATCTCACCTAAATATGATTGGTATGATCTTAATGCTTTCTCAAAGTCAGCTTTTGTTGCAGATCCATTCTTGTATAGCCCTATGATGTTCTTCATAGAACTAGAATCCCCGTCTGTTGCTGCAATTATGTAATGCTTTAATGCCCTGTTCATATTACCTGCCTCCACCTCAAACGCACCCAGCCAATTTCTTGCACCTGCGTGACCCTTCATAGCCGCAAGCTCATAGTAATGTTTAGCTTTCTTCATATCTACTTCTACCCCTCTACCAGAACAGTAAGAATTAGCAACATTAACATACGCTCGATTGAACCCAAGCTCTGCTGCCTGGAGGAATAGTTCCATCGCCTTAACATAGTTTTGATGAAAGCCATACATTCCTTGCAAGTAATATATTCCAAGGTTATTTATTGCTTCTGCGTCTCCATTTCTTACACGGCTTCGCTCTAGCTCAAGTATATCGTCATCAGTATCAGGTGCTTGATTTCGACAAAATGGACAGACATCTTCCTCCTCTTTAACAGCCCTCGATTGAACAGCATGTATACATCCTCTGCAGATTATTTTACCGCAACAATTCATGTATACGGAACCAGAACAGAGTTGTGGCATTCGAAGGAAGCATATCGGACAATCTTCATCTAGTTGTGGGGGTTGTTTGAATAACTTTTCATCACGCAATTCTTTAGCCCTCTTCTTGCAATCATTCTTATGCTGAGGCCAGTGAGCAACCTGACAATCTCTACTGCAATATTTAACCAACATACAAGCCGCACATGATTTCAGATTAATACCGTCCTCTTCTCCCTTGCCACAATTGGCACATATCGATAAATCATATTCTGATGTGTTGCTCATATCTTGTGTTTATGTATGGTATCTTTCACTTACTTATGCCTTGTAGCTTTACTACTTTACGATATATCAATACGGTAAACGATATGATATATAATACCTCAAGATATATCAATCTATTAACGTACCAATGGTTGCAACTCTTCCTCGAGTTTACTTTTGCAATTGCAAAACTTGTGGTATCTTTTTCTAGTTCCTCTCGCGCCGCCGATTATCCAACACCAACACCAACGACGATGAATAAAACTTTGAAGACTCAAGCTATTACCAATTGTTTGCTAAGGGGTAGAGAACAGGTTATAAGAGTTATAAGGTAGAGAATACATAGATTGACGGCACGTACCAATGCAAGCAAATGAATTAAGGGGGGATGAGATCGAGATACCCGTTTGTTCGCCAATATATACTCCACTCAAAAATTTCACTTCTACGACGCGAGCATCATTGCAATTGCCCCTACTATTTCTGTTCAACAAATCATACGAGGAGCTAGCCTCTACCAATTGTCGTTCATCTAGTTATCAACGGAAAGACTGGCACACGTTTAAAGGAACCTAACGAGTTGTAACCTACTACCTATTGCAATGCTAATAGATAATAGATGATATCGATAGTCATTTAGCTATCATTGCAATATAATATATGGTACAGATTATAGAGTGAGTATAATAAAATAATATAATAATGGGTAGACGAACATCATTGGGCACGGCTCTATTAACAGTGGGAGCATTGCTTTCATCATCATCGGTCACTGCCGCAGATCAAGCTTCAGACTCTGGCTTGAGACGAAAACGATCAACAGATACTTCGACTCAATATAAATCGAGATTAGATAATAATAGATCATTAGATGGACAACAGCAGCAGCAGAGACGTCTTACTGAAGAATCAGAACGATTGCCCTCCCCCGCTAACAATGAAGGAGGAGGAGATGTAGGTGAAGATTTAGCACGTAAATTCTTCCTACCAACTAATCGTCAAGCGCAGGCACTCGATGATATTGATATGCAGGCACTAATACTTGAAATGAACTTTGACGGTGGTAGTATGTCATTTCAAACTCCCGAACCGACACCCCCACCAACAGTCAGACCTACAATCTCACCTACATTTGGTACCTACCCCCCATCAACATCAACAATGCCAACATTGACCAATTGTGATAATGAAGGAACATGTGAAAATCGATTAGCTGAACAAATTATGGGTGTATCAGTCCGGGTTGGGACTGTTGATACATTAAGTGATCCAACATCACCACAGTCTCAAGCCTCAGCATGGATATTAGAAGAATGTAATGCCGACGTTCCAATTGATCCATGTACATCAAGTCAATTAATATTAAATGAACAACGATATGCGTTGGCGGTAATGTACTTTAGTCTAACTGGTGATGGATGGAATGCCGGGAGTAATGCTGGGTTGAATAAGGATGCACCAGCCGGAACATGGATGTCGGGCTTGAATTATTGTGATTGGGGTACTGAGATTTCAGGTGCCAATGGGAGTTATAATCAATTAGTTTGTGATGAGTTTGGTAATGTATTGAATTTGAATTTGCGTAAGTATCCTTATATTTATATGAGGTGTGGATGAAGCCGGGGTCATGTCCTTGTCTTGACCATGAATTCCCACTAACTTATATTTTATCATTCTCTATCTCTTCCCAACATATATACCCTCTCAGAATCAAACAACATGATAGGACCAATCCCACCCGAGATCGGTGTGCTACAGTACATGACATCCTACATTTCATTCTTCAATGCACAATCAGGTTCAATTCCAACCTCCCTCGGATTAATAACACCACTTGAAACATTTGATGTCGAGTCCAACAATATGGATGGTAACTTATTCCAACCTGAATATGCCGGTTCAAACGGTTTGACGAATATTGTTAACTTTCGTGCTAGTTTGAATAACTTTCGTGGTGATGTACCTGCCGAGATTGGGTTGTGGACAAAGTTACAAAATTTGTGGTTTGCTGATAATGAAATAACGGGTACTATCCCCGCTGAGATTGGTAATCTGGTTGATATGAGTAAGTAGAAGTATCCTGTCACTATGTGATGTGTGTCCATGTCTTGTAGCACTTGTATCTCATCATATCCTTCTCTCTCAACCTACCACTCTACACACAAATACAGACGCCCTCCTCTTCTACAAGAACAAGATTGCCGGTACCATCCCACCCGATATTGGTAACCTCGACAAGTTAACATGGATTGATATGGAAGATAATCAAATTGTCGGTACCATACCTGAAGAATT
>Ga0214478_101714_pt1 | contig 10374 bp, 12 predicted proteins | sample M1_20Mar14CPVII9_2_FD_178001 | JGI IMG/M metagenome (GOLD analysis project Ga0214478, IMG submission 178001) | Marine eukaryotic communities from Monterey Bay, California, United States - M1_20Mar14CPVII9sort6BwellD7 | ecosystem: Environmental > Aquatic > Marine > Unclassified | place: USA...
TGGCTCAATACAGGTACCACTTCACCTCAAAAGTGTTTTAACGGCCCAAAGTTATGGCAGACCAAGTGGTTCGAAGATCGTCACGCTACATGGTCGTTAGAAACATCAAGTGAAGAATACAGTCTCATTGGACCAGTCGATTATCAAAATACTAATGAAGATGATGTTATTGTACTCAAGTTGGATACTCCGTCAACATCTACAAGTAATGATATTGATTATTATGTAATGTTTAACCGTCAATCAGGTGCCAACTCGGGAACGGTATATGGAGATAAAGTCCTTGTAACAACGGCTGGTAAAAATGGCAGCTCGTACTCTCAATCAACCTTGCTTGCCAAATTGGATGAAGAAGATTCTAGTTACACTATTATGAACTTTGGTAGTACTGGTATTGATGTTTTTATAATAGTCAATACTATTGACTTGAGCTCAAATCCGTCTGTGGCATCCATTTGTATTACTACGACTGGTGACTGTGCTTCTACATCTGTCAGTACTACTCAGCCGCCTCCGTCTACGACCACACTTCCTCCTGAAAGTATGGTCTTGGTATGTGGAAGTAGTAGTGGATGTTCTGAACCAACTCAAGAAGCAGCTTTATATGAAACTCATGAGCTTAGGTGTTGTTCTGATGAAGTAGGTCCTGTAGAAGGATGGAAACAAAGGAGTAACTGTCCACTTGCCATATCAAAGATTGATGGCGTATGCAAGCATAACGTAAATTTTGAAGAAGCAATTGGTTTGTGTGATGGTATTGGAGGACGTCTGTGCACAGCTGCAGAGCTTCTTGCTGATTGCACCAAGAGAACTGGATGTAACCACGATAAAGATATGATCTGGAGTAGTACAGAAGCAACGACCATAACTTCGTCCACTACTCCAATCTCTTGTGAAGACCGTGACGACTGGTACTTTATAAAAGGACTCAATGGATCCACACCACCTCGACTGAAGGATTGTAGGTGGATTGCAAAACGATCTGGGAGGAGATGTAAAAAACTTGGAGCTATTGGGGATGAACCTTCGGTGTTAGGCTATGGCTCTGATGAAAGGATGAAGGCATCTAATGCATGCTCGTGTGCATGTGTGTAAGAAGTGCCATCAGGAAATATGTGTTTAAACTTTGTTCAGTTATTTTAATCATCTTCATCACTACATCTACTACATATCTGATGCTCTGATTAGCATGTCTAGGATACGTTGCTAAAACTGTGCAATCTTTTCATCTCTAAAATACACATACAATCAGATCTAGTCTTTTTCTTGATTCTAGATTCAGCCAACCCGGTGATTAACAATCACAGAGCGTGGCTGTCTACTCATTTATACAAAAGGAGCTTCTAAGAAAGGTGAACTCGACCAACTGAGATAAGAAGAAGTGATGATGAGGACTAGGGTTAGATGACAGACAAGAACAAGTACTCATCTCATTAGCACACAAAGAATACAGAAGTAACTTACATATACTCCTTGTCAAAACTACATCCTGTGCCACGAGTACAATCTGAAAGTATCTCTTCCTTTGTGCAAAGCCTTCCCCCGAAACCATCACACAAGTCCTCTGCTTCCGCATAAGTCTTTGAGGCATGACACACGCCCTCTGGGTCGGACTCGGCCCAAACATTAAAGTTGCAATTATTGTGTTGCCTCCAGCCAGGCAGGCTGACACTAGAACAGCATCTCACCTCGTGAAGCTCATTAGGAGAAGCTTCAATCACCGGGTTATCCCTGCATGCGGAGGCAGCAGATGATCCACAAACGATTGACTTGGTACAACCAGGAACTCTTTCTGATACACATCTACCATCCTCACCACAAGTGTCAATAGTACAGGACTTTCCATCGTCACATGATTCATCAGAATAACAAGGAGGGACTGGTGTGGAGCTCCAGTTCATCTCCCTATCAAAGTTACAGCCCGTACCTAATGATATACACCATTGAGAAGAAAACATGAATGAGTCTAAACTGAAGTATTAATGATGCAAGGCAAATCGGCAAGGCAAGGAAGACTTACCTCTTGGACAATCATTTTCAAGCTCATCCTTAGTACAGAGACGAGCCCCTACAGAGCTGCAAATATCAACTGCCTCATCATGCGTCTTTTGAGCATGACACACTCCATTGATGTGAGATTCTCCCCATACATCACAACCTGAACGTTTTTTCCAATCATCACCACCAGTGATATTAACCAAAGATTCAGTACAACATCTCACTTCGTGCAGTTCTTCAATATCAGCCTTCTCGGACTGTCCCTTGCAAACATTTACACTTGAACCACAGGCTGTGTAATATTGAGATATTGCCAGTGTGGCCTCTTCTGTGGGGTTTTGCGAGGGGTTCTCACTAGGTGAGGCTGTAGGGTCTGCTGTTGATGGAGAATCGCTAGGAGAAAGTGTTGGATGCGATGTTGATGGGGAATCGCTAGGTGAGGTTGAGGGCTCGGCCGTTGTAGGACTGACCGAAGGCCCTTCACTTGGGCTCTTCGAAGGAGATAAGCTTGGAACATGTGTCGGCTGATAGGGAAATGATGTGTGAGTTGAGAAAGGTAAAGTATCTTCAGATACTTTTGCAAGGATACTTTTACATGGAATTGAGCTTACCTCTTTTGATGGCGATGTACTTGGAGCTGTTGTTGGATTGGCTGATGGTGATTGAGAAGGCCCTTTTGATGGCGATAGAGAAGGCATGTTGCTCGGGCCCTTCGAGGGCGATAGGCTTGGGCTCTGTGTTGGCTGTATGATATGATGATTGAAGAAAAAGTTTATTAGCGGAAGGTATCCTTCAAGATACATATGGACAAGAGAAAACACTTACCTCCTTTGTCGGAGATTTGCTCGGAGCTCTTGAGGGAGATAGGCTTGGACTGGTTGTTGGCTGTGAGATGAATGATGAGAAGAAGGAGTGTAGAACATAATGTGTGAGTGTTATAGACATTTGATCAACGGTATCCTCTGGGTATCCTTTTTTCAGGAAGAGTCTCATCTCTTCTTAAACTTACCTCTGTTGACGGCGATCCGGTCGGCCCCTTTGAAGGTGATTCGGTCGGGATTTTGCTCGGGCTCTTCGAGGGCGATAGGCTTGGGCTCTGTGTTGGCTGTATGATATGACGATTGAAGAAAAAGAGTTTATTAGCAGGAGGTATCTTTCAAGATACATATGGACACAGAGAAAACGCTTACCTCCTTGCTCGGAGCTCTTGAGGGAGATAGGCTTGGGCTAGTTGTTGGCTGTAAGGTGATAAGAAGAAGGAGAACATATCATGTGAGTACTTGTGAAAAAATTTGCATCAACGGTATCCTTTTTTGGTATCTTTCAAATATACATCGAGACAAGATCTTCAATCTCCTCTTGATCTCTTCTTACTTACCTCTGTCGACGGCGATCTGCTTGGTGATACCGAAGGTGATTCGGTCGGGATTTTGCTTGGGCTCAAGGTCGTTGGACTTGATGTTGGCTGTAAAAATAAATGAATTGTGTTGCAAGTACAATGTCATGTAAGGTAAAGGGTCAAAGCAATTGTTGAACGTGCATGTATTAAACTTGAAATGAAGCTTACCCCACTTGACGGCGATTGTGACGGATCCTTGGAAGGACGTGATGTAGGCGTGCTAGTACTTGGTTCCAAGCTAGGTGAATCAGAAGGCATTTCAGTCCACGATTCATCCCAAGGACATACCGTCTCATCATATGTAGAAGTGGCCAAAGAGGCACAGGAGTCATTAAAGAATCCTACAAGCTTCCATGATGGTCTAACAGATATGGGCTGGCCATCACATACATAAGAACGCACAGGATAGTTTGCTGTCGAATGTCCTGGAAATTGAAATTCTGTTCCTGAATAGGGAGTGAAGTGATAAGGATCTTGGCCAAAGTGGGTAGATGAAGATGATCCGCATGTTATGTAGAACCAAGGTAGGTATCCTGCCGAAGGAGTTGTCTTGCCAGTGCAAACAAGACTTGCTGAAGCATCTCCACAGGATGTTGTGCTACTTGGGGAAGAAGTAGCAACGGCAGCAAATCGTGAACCAAGCTGATACAAATCAATATTTCGAGGAGTGTATTCATTTTCGTTATGCTCTTCGATAACAACTTCGTCTCGAAGTGGATCGGCAATGGCCTTGGCAGATCCCAGATCACTTGAGACAAGATATTGCCGTGTGCTATAGCTCTCTCCGGGTTCAAGTTTACTTCCAAACCACCAACTTTAGGCACGAATTTGAGAAAAGAAAAGTTTGTGTAAGATATGAAATGAAATGTCACGTAGAATAAAAGGAATGGGAAGGAGTACTCACTTGATTGTGAACACACTATAGTCACGAGCTGAGCTACCGATCCGCCTCCTACCTACCCCGTCTACATCATTATTAGTGTATTCTTCTCCTTGTCCACTAAAGATCAAAAGGGAGAGAGAGTTAGTATGTGGTTTCTATTGAGCAATCAAATAACAATAGCGCAGACTTACTAAACATAGGTAAAGGCCGGGGTAGAATCGGGATCGTAGTTGGGAGGTGCAACATCAGCAACCTCAGTATTCAAGCGAAACTCAACCGGAAGGGGGTTTGGGTTTCCTCTATTATCAAAGATGGAATTTACTTCATCAATAGCAGCTTGGCGATTGACTCCGCCTGCACCGTCATCGTCATAATATACTGCAAAGTATACTCGTTTATTGCCTGTACTCCACGACCAATGTCTAACGAAAGCAACTTGGATACCTTCTCCAGAAATTGAATTGACAAACTTGAGGCCACTGCCCGAGCCACCATTCGTATAAGGTGTAGTCTTGCCAAAACCAGTTTCATCCCGCAGATTACATTGCAAACTAACCTTGCCATTCCATGTAGTATGGAAGGCACAGTTAGGATGTGAATTGGCCGGCACCTTGAGATCTATTTCCGTATATCCTTCCCAAACTTGATCGGAGTTAGGACAGCGACAGGTCGACACCATGCATCCATCAGTTGGAAAGTTATCTACGGCGCAGCCCTCTGACTTGCGGCACCATTTAGTAAGCTCGGGTTGTTTGACGATTAGATCATTTGTAGCAAATGTAGTGTATCCCCATAAGTTCTTTAAATCCGTACGTTCACTTGATAAGGGGGCACAAGTATAATTGGCAGGACTGGGTGTTGGTCCATCATTGCCCCAAGGTTTTAACTCGAGATGATCTACATTAGCTGGGTCTGAGTATGAAAACATACCAGTTTGAGGATTAGGTTCAAGTGCCCATGGTAAGTGGGAACTACGAACTCCTGTCCATAAAGCATTGAAGTAAGTGAGGTCGACATCTAATGCAGGGGCCGAAGGTGGGGCGAAGCTGTTGGTGGATGGAAGAAGATCAAGAGGAGGGTTGAGTTGAGGATTAAACATTAAAACATGATGGATAAGAAACGAATAACTCACTTGTGCATCATTGAGGTGTGTTCAATAACACCATTTCCACAATTCGTATAACTATTAATGGTAATCAAACTCGAGGTAAAGGGAGTTCCTGTATCAACATGAGCAGAAGTACTCCAACTAGCAAACATACAAGTGTTACCCTCACAACTCTTGGCCAAACTTGGACTAAAGAAGGGTACATCGGTATAAATACCATCCCATTGGTACGCACCAGCTTGATGTAGGAAATGTTTCTTACAAACATCTACTCCTGCAGCTTCGGGTTTTTTTATGGGCTTACCATTAGTAGCATTGTATAAGACATTACCAGTAACATTATCATAGCATTGACCACTTATGTATCCGTTTACTGCAACAGATTGATGTACCTCGTCAATCCTATATTTAACAATTTGCAAAAGGGTATTAACATGAGATGTGAATGTAAACATAAAACATCTTGCAATTGCAAAAAGAGTGACACATGATATAAACACAAAACCCAATAGCCAATCCTAGACATTTACAATTGCAGAGACGCTACAATGAAAACAACAATACCAATCCAATACCTATTCCATGTCAACAAAACTTAGGCACATAACTACTTCAACACAGAGACATACTATGACCGAGAAGAGAGACATAACTAATTCCACTATATCTAAAAAACTCACCATGGTGCATCAGTATGTGCCTGAGGAGCCATAGTTTCACCCCACATATCAGGAACATAATGTGAATATATATTACCATTCGTACCAACCCTAATTGACCATGAGGTATTAGTATTAACATCAGTATGAGTCATTAAAGTTTGGAAGAGTCCTTCTTCAAAGTTACTAACTGTGGCCGTATCCCAATTTGAATTTGGATTAGTTCCTGGCCAATCATGTGTAAATGTTGTTGTGGATGATGCTGTCGATGGACATATTGATTCAGGAGAAGGTACATATGTTGTGTATTGTTGGAGAATATCAGTTAATATTGCATTATCGAGTTGATCGGTAGTGTAGGCTGTCGTGAGATGATGTAGACTACTGGCGGAGATTAGACCTACGACGGTGGTAAGAGATATCATTCTAGATATGAGTTTTAAGCCTATATATAGCAGCGTCTACTACCTTGGGCTAATTGCATAAAGCTATTGCAATTGCATATCATTATGTTGTTTGATCACGCACACTTCCCATGCGACACGGCGACACTTTATTATGACCGTGATTAAAGGGGTTAAGTACTAAGTACTAAACCTTACTTCTGATTTGTAATAGGAATCTTAATACATATGAACAGAAGTAAGGTATTTACATAGCACCCCATTACTTACATGTGGAAGGCATCAAATTGAAGTTTCAACTGCCCCCTGCCTTTCGTACTTCATTAAAATTAGTGAATCGATCGTTTGTTGTTAGGCTGGCTTCTCTTATTAATCAATGAGCTAATTTGTACTACTTAAACCAATCCTACGGCGGTGAGATGATATAACACTCCATTGCAATACCAAAATGATGATGAAACCCCAAACAATAACACTCGTCATTGCAATCGCAACTCTTTCGACAGCTGCTGCACAACAGCAGCAACAACAACAATATCTCCGTGCCACCATCCAAGATAATATAATACCCACAAACAATAAAGGAAATGATGGAATAATAATAGAATCTATAGATGACGAAGAGCCGCCACTCTCAATCAATGAAGAAGGATCAGAGGGCTACTCTCTGATAGCTCAACAATTTACTACTGATCCGTATGCCTCATATGATAATATACAAATGATACTTAATGGACAATTAAAATTAGCTGGTATTAGATATCATCCAACAAGTTTTGCAATAGATGATAATAATGTGGAGTATTCCGAAGTATATGGAGATTTTTGTGTCTATGATACACAGATAAACAAATCTAATCCCTCGTTCTATCCAACGATTAAGGATGTTATGTCCACGTCTAACCATTGTGGTGAACATCGATATAGTATTTTATTGAATGAGGTTATGGATGCTATTAGTAATAGGGGTGATGAGGATAAGGTTAAGACACTTCAACCGGATGGTTTGGTAAGTTTTTATAGCTTTTGTGCACATCTTATGTTCGTTTTTATTTATTCTCACGTAACATTTACACCCCTACCTTCTCCACCCACCCACAACACAACACAGATATTTCATCAAGGTCACTCGGGTGCAGGACTTATATCAAATGCTCTATCAGGTGCATTTGATTCCACCCTAGTTGTATCCGAGCATCAGGCATTACACTCGGCCTTATCAGCATGTGATGTAATTCACAACCGATACAAGTCTGATAATTGTTCATCATCCAAGCAAGAAAAGTTGATAAAGGATATTATCACATTGTTGGGACGTACGGATGATATGAGTGTTGAGCACTTATTCCTCAAGTTTGAAAGTGCATCAACTGCCTATCTTTCAACGATACGGAAACTCTATCCTACAGCTAAATGGACCTTTTCATACCGTAAGGCTGAAGAGACACTTTCCAAGAGTATGGAACGTAAGAGGAATGTTACTTGCCTCAAGGCCAAGCGTAATCCTACCATGGCATTAGCTAACAAGTCTAGTGCTAACAACTTGGATTTAGAGCAGCTCTCTTCTCATGAAGTTTGTGCTCTTCATCTCTCGACTTTATTCGAGGAGGCTGTGAAAGAACACTCGGTATCTGGTACGGGGTTGCTCATATCATATGATGATATCTTAGAAAGTAATACCATTATCATTGAGAAGGTGCTGCCCTACCTCGGGCTAACTGTTGATACACAAGAGACCAAGGATAGAGTATCTGATATCCTCAAGACAAGAAGTAACTCTAGAAGTAGCAAGAAGAGCGGAAAAGCATGGGATATATCAGATGAAAGTGAGATTGAGATTAGTCAAGAGGTCCATGATGCAGTTAAAAAGTTCATGAGTGGAGATTGGGATGGAGAGGAGAAGAAGCAGGTTTAATTTATATATATTAGAATAATGAACAGAGGTAGATCAGGTGTTTAAAAGTTATTATACTTGACGAAGTAGCCCCATAACTAGTGCATTATGGATTTAACACTAGCCATCTTAGAGATTTAAGGGAAGGAAACAACCAGATTAGGTTCAACTTTGACTAATAGAGAGATGGGCGAAAGCACCATCCAAGCTTTATTCTCTAGAGGATGCCACCGAGCAAATATAATAGTAAATGAGAGAGTCGTATAAGTATCATTCTCGTAATACGTTTTCTAGTGACCAACACATGCTTCCACAGTTTCATAAGCATTACTCACTGCCAGCTGTATCCCTACTGAAGTGTTAGTTGACTGAATGACCCCACAAGGATACCGGCCGTACTCTGTGCATTTTTTTTTGTTTTAGTTTCGCAACTTTTCGTGAATGCAATGTTCTGCATTTGTTAGGCGATTAGAGTGGGCATAGGTGACAACGGCGACAATCTATCCAGTATATCATCATTGACTAGTACAATACTGCTCGATATCTTATCAACTAGACTGCAGGCACCTACAATAAATCAGTATATCAACATTAGAGTGTAATAAATATATAATTTGTACGCAGATTCAACAGTGTTGGAATAACAGAGTAGTGTATACTAATACTATGGCATCTTTTATTCACCCAGAGTTTTTAAGTCAAGATGAAAATAATATATCAGTTACTAAACTATGGCTATACCTTCCACCGGGATTGAAGGATCTGATACTTAACAGTGAAGAAGTTTGCAAACTCGATCAAATAATACGATTCTATTGGCAACATTACGGTGATGTGCCGTGTCTACGATGGCATAATCCTCATTACACTCTCCTATTAGCAAATTACTATGCTCGTGATAGTGCTATGTATAAGGTAGCAAAGAGCCTGGTCTTCAATGCAAATTTCCTTGTATTTGCTAGCAGGTGCGGTTGGATAAATAATGATAATGAAGTGGATAATTCTGTTACTATTACATTCAGATTTGCAATTAGTGTCTTCTCAAAAAGATTACATCATTATGGTGAACATAATCCACAGCTTCGGTTAGTTGGTGTTGTAGATTTCGAATCTCAACGATTGATGGAATTCACTTGTCAGAAAGAGTTTCCTAAATTACACGAGGCATATCAAGTTTCCAAATTAAACCATTCTAATACATTTGAATATACCCAAAAAGAATCCAAGATAGATAAGCACAATACTTCTTTAGCGAATGAGACTGTTAATCATATGAAGTCAGCCTTTCCACAACAAAGTAAGTCACAATCAAGTAATGTGAGGCCAAAGCATGATAATGAGAAAGAGCTATGCATAGTGTTTGTGGATGATTTGAGTAAAGACCGGTGTATTATCAAGATTGGAGAGTCTACCCAGCTCAAATGGTTATTTAGTGATTACGCCGAGGAGAGAAGTGTGTCGTTACGATCATTCCGTTTTATATACAAGGGTAGGACCTTGTTTCTTAGCTCTGTTGGTAAGAAGACATGCAAGGAAATGGGCTGGGTGAATGGGTCGGAGGTATTAGTAATAAACTTGAATGCTATTGGGGAAGAAGAAAACACTTCCAACAAGGCATCATCTTCTAATCAAAAGAAGACTACATTTCCCAAGTCCACCAAGAAGAAAAGTAATAGCAAGCAGAAGAAGAAAAAGAAGAAGCAGCCGATAGTTATTGAGAAGTCGGAAGAGGATCTCAAGGTAGAGCACTCCAAGAAACTTGGCAAGATCCACGAGGAAGCCGAATTAGTTCGGTTCAAGGACATTAGGCAGAGACTTAACAACTTGCAACTTGTTTGTAGTAAACCCAAGTCCAAGTCAGTCAAGAAACGATGCAAATCGACGCTACTTGGGCCTCCGCCGCTTGAACTTATGAGTTCTTCTTCTTCAGAAGGGCTTGGTGGTAAGGCAGGTAAGACTCATTATAATGTATTGGTTGGAGATGTATCCAACCTTTACAAAACAAGAAAGGGTGCTTCGTCTATACAAC
>Ga0214478_101716_pt1 | contig 10363 bp, 10 predicted proteins | sample M1_20Mar14CPVII9_2_FD_178001 | JGI IMG/M metagenome (GOLD analysis project Ga0214478, IMG submission 178001) | Marine eukaryotic communities from Monterey Bay, California, United States - M1_20Mar14CPVII9sort6BwellD7 | ecosystem: Environmental > Aquatic > Marine > Unclassified | place: USA...
ATTACTGATAGACGATGATGAAGATGATGACAACAAGGCACCTACTGAATTGAATAAAAAAGTATTCGGCAACATCATATTAGGAGCTTTGGGAGATAATATTGGAAGTAGTGGATTGATGCCATTATGCCTCTCTCCGCTGGCCTTTAACACCTTTTATGAAAACTTTGCAAAGGCAGGAGAGGATCCCATTATGCCTCAAGTTGCTTACAAATGGATTAGTGTACTTGTGGCTCTGATGGTCGTACCGGGCACATTACTATCTCCACCAGTTTACAACAACATCGGATTAGCTGGTGGATGTATCGTTGGGAATGTCATTACGGGCATTGTCACAATTGCCCTTCTTTATGTTGCCATGGCTCCTCCAAGCACCGCAACATTTGGCATCTTCGTGGCTTTGCTCTATGCGAGCTTCCCATTCACTGTGATTAGTCAATTATCAACTGGACCGATGCTGGAGGCTACTCACGGGTCCTTCACACAGGAGAGCCGATGGTATTCCAGCCATTCTCTCCAGAGATTGAACAAATCTTTGACATAACTGGTACTACCGTGCTGTACATTTTCCGTTCTAGGCTGCCTCATCCTCAAGCAGGTATGATGAAGTTTTCTCTTCGAAGTTACAAAGATGAGACTCTTGATCATTTGGATCATGTTGTGTTGGTTACTTGCATCTTACTTGGTGCATTCTCCAAGGCTGAGCTTGAGAAGCTTGCCAAGGTACAATCAGCACATGTTGATGTGTATTGGAAGAAGGCATGGGGTGGCATGACTGCTAAGGAAATTGAGGAGGAGAAGAAGGCCATGAAGAAGCAACGGCAGGAAAACCATCGTAAATCTGTCAACTCCTTTTACGAGAAGGACCCAGCTGCGTGCTTGAAGCATGCTCAAAAGACAGACAAAGAGAAGACATTGGCCGATCTCACTTATGATGATAAGAAGTCATACATGATGTCTTGTAGATATGAAACTATGGCCGACAACTTTTACGAGAAGGACCCAGCTGCGTGCTTGAAGCATGCTCAAAAGAAGGATCCAAAGAAGACACTGGAAGATCTCACTCTTGATGATAAGAAGTCATACATGATGTCGGTACGTAAAGAGAAGATAGATAGTGAGAAAGCTGCCAACGACTTTTATGAGAAGGATCCAACCGCATGCCTTACCCATGCTCAAAAGAAGGATCCAAAGAAGACACTTGAAGATCTCACTCTTGATGATAAGAAGTCATACATGATGTCGGTTAGGTTTGATAATGCAACAGCTAATGGTAAAGGAGCTGGGGCATGGCATGCTGCGTCTGAAGAAGAGCGCAAAGAGAAGGGTTGGAAAGACAACCAAACTCGTAGTAATAATAGAAAAGGCGAAATCAATAAGAAACCTAGTGGGAATTTCGTAAGTGTGTTATTATTCAAGGTTGTATTTGATTGTCCATGTGTCTCACACACTCTCATCATCATCTTTTCAAAGGAGGTCAAAGTAGATGGTTTACAGATTGGGACATACAAAAAGAAAAAGATTGCTGAATTAGCCGCTCGTACTGCAGTAGAAGTCTTCAATAGTGCACCCATGTCAGAAGACAGCGCTTCAATTCTAGAGAGAGCTAGAGATGCTGCATTTAAAGCCACAGACTGCCCTTCAGCAAAGCCTCGTGAGCATAAGTCGGGTGAGGATTTCCTCGTTCATGTTGATGAGGAGAAGAAGTGGTGTCGTGGGTCTGGTACTCCAAGAAACAGGACTTGGATACGCAGTAATATCCGTGGAAGTAAAGCAACTCTTAAAAAGATCTGTGACAATCTTGAACAAGATGTTATTCAGTCTAGTACTGATCGCGTAACGAAGACTGGAGACAAGAAAGTCAAAATTGAGTACTTCGGTGTGAGTAGTATGTTATGTTTTCTCTCTTGTCATAACAATTATCTCACACTTGTCACAACTTTCTCATCTGAACAATCTAAAGGCTCCCAAGAAGTCCACCAAAGCAAGCAAGAGGAAGGCTTTAGAAGACAAGACAAATACCAAGAATAGCACAGGCAAGAAGAAGAAGACCACAGGCAAGAAGAAGAAGAAGGACGATTAAATTAGGATACGAGACGAGACAAGAACAATAAGCTAAGCAACTCATTCATCACTCAACACACATCTCCCAAACATCAAAACAATCTACTATGAAGCTTCTACTGGCCCGATAAACGTGGACTTTGTCAAGGAGTTAATATTACAGTTATGAATTTCGGTGCGGCGTTATCACCGTTTGTCCTTGGCATTATTTCTGACAAGTTGGGAACTCCAACCGCTATTTGGATTTGTGTAGGGATTAGCTTTCTGGCTGCTTTGATAAATGTTCCTCTTATCTGGGTAAAGGGCTGCAATGTGCCTGAAAAGCCACGTCCTAAGGAGCTACGTCCCTTACGAGGAGAAGATAAGGAAATGGTCGAGAAGGCACTAAAGGGTGAATGGATTCCTGCTGAGGAGTTGGAATACATCAACAAAGAAAGATATGAGAATGGACAACCGTATCTACTCATCCATCCGAGGAGATATGAAGATGAGAAAGAAGAACTAGCAGTTCTAAGGAAGCGAGCTAAGAAGGACTTTCTATTCCATCAGGCCGAGGATATTCAGCAAATTCAGCAAGTTTGTGATAAAGTCAATACGAGTATGCAAGCAAGTGATCCTAACGAGGTGGATGAAATCAACAGGCAAGTCGGTGAATGGTTCATTTCGTATCTTACAGATAATGGTTATGCCCCACAAATGGATTCAACTCTCATTAAGCAAGTTATCATGAGTAGTTTTCCTTCTGTCGGTGATAGTACTGTCACACCAGAGAACCTTGAGGAGATTCTATTGTCACATGAAAAATCATATACCAGATTAATTGAAAGTGAGGGCTTCGATGAGCCAAAGAATCAGAGCTTTAGCAAGGTCCTGAGTGTTGCTCAGTCGACGATGTTGCCCAAGGGAGGGCTATAAGGGTTGGGTATAGCCAAAACTAGGAATTAAATGTTGAACAGAAGTAAAGTTAAGAAGGTCTATACAAACTTTAAGACTATCTACTTAGTCAAATGAGATTGTTTGAATTGAATGTGGGGGAATACTACCAGACAAAACTGTCTTCCCATCGTTCTTGAAAACATAATTGGCACTTTCACCTGCTTCATTAAGAATCACCGCAGCCTTGGCAGAGTTTCCAAGTGGTGTATCAAAGGCTCCAACCTGTAGGAATGGCCATCCGGTGGTGAGGCAAACTTCACCCCCAAACTCATCAAACACTGTTGAGTAGATTTCACCTCGTTCTGGGTCAAATACAAATTCAGCTTCAGCCGCTTCACAACTACCAATGTTTACTTGAGCTCCTCCTCTCGGCCCATACGCTCCACCATTATTCCTTAGGGGTTGTACAACAAGGCAGCTATCCTTGGCATCAACTTTACTATTCTTCAATACAATGTTAACTCGATGATTCTCAGCTGGTACTACTTCATAGTATCCCGATTTAGCCTCTGTGACATTGCATGTGTCAAGCATGAGGCCACCCAAGTCTTTATCTGCTTTCCTACTAAGACAAGAGGTAGTTGGAGCTCCAAGCCAGTCATGACCAAACACTTGCAACTGATTCTTATCATTGAGTAGCCATTCCTGTCGTGTAGAGCCTTCGCATGGCCATAACGTCACCTCAATTCCAACACGAGCAATATCATTTATACCACCACCGGGTACATCCTGATTCTTTGGACGAAATGTTCGTGCTTTGGGTCCATCGACACTACTATCAACCAGGGCACTGACAGCTCTTGAACCTGGGCGGACAAATCGTGTAATGTGCCCAACATAATAATACATGGGCTGGACAACAATCCCAAGGTCAAGGTACTTGGCAGGGACGCCCTCGGCATTCAACTCCTCTCTTGTTTTGTTATCTCCATTTACATTACCAAAGGGATGACCGGCCAATTCAAAATCCATCTGACTGGGAATGCTATCATCTGCATCTAAGGCACGATGAGGCACGGCCAAGATTGGAGAATCACACATGTTGCCGAGATGATTGGGGCCGCCAATGGAGTCCAAGCTGGTGTAGTTTAATTTAGGCAGGAGGTTAGAAAGGATAGTCAGCTGAATTGAAACTGGATGAACATACGTCTGCAAACGGCACAAATACAAACTCAACTCACATTAAATTCCACTCAATGAAGCCATTGCTGCCACTTGCCAAATCAGCCAACAATGTATGAGCATTCCGCGACGCCCTAGCCCAGGCAATACTAATATCCCCACCTGCATAACCCGTACTGGGACAATGGCATGCTTCTGAATTGAATAAAACATGATTATCATCAACCTTCATACCATTTAATTCCGATATCATACGATGCATATTGGGAATACCTTGTGCACCATCTAACAGTCTATCCATACCACCAGCATACCAATGATAGGCTGTGCCATCGATATATTTAGCCGCCGAATGATTTGTATTTGTATCCATTAGATACTTTGCCCACTTTACCATATGATCTTTATTATGATCAAATACTAATATCTTTGTATTAGGATGATCTTTTTCAAGTCTAGGTCCTAAATGATTGACAATGAATTTGCTTTCTGATTCCATATCGAATGCACAGGCATCCCATGGTGCTGGAAACTCTGGCTCATTCTGTATGGTAACTCCATAAAAGTCTATACCATGATTGGAATATGCTGATATAAACTTACTAAAGAATAATGCCCATGATTTTGCATACTTGGATTCTGTATCAACTCCGTCACGAATACATACGGGTAGAGCACTTCCCGTCATATTCTCAGCATGTAACGCATCATCGGCATCATCATACGTCGGTGCCTTCATCCATGACGGTGGACTCCATGGTGAGGCAATGATACGCATCCCATAGTCATGTTCCTTGGGATAAGATTCTTTAATTGTTTTAGTAGCTGAGAGCATCATATCTATCATACCAGAGTTGAGATCATGTGTCACTTCATTATCAAAGTCGTCTAAATTGAAATCGCCATCGGTATCATCAAAGGAGTATGATTCGACACAGAAATCACACGAGTTGATGTGTGTCCTTCCAAGACTATATGTGACAGTTTTTGCAAATGAACCAAGCAGTAGAGGTTCATGTTAGATGAATTGCAAAAATGACATCATATGAGCAAAACTTTTTTCAATACATAAATAAACATACCTATAACCCAATCCATCCTTACCAAATAACAATTCCAACGCCACAGCCTTACCATCATCACTTAAACTATTAAAGTTTAATGCCGCAGCCTCAGTGAACGCGCCACCAAATCCTAATATCGGTTGACGTTTTCGAAATGGCTGTGATGTAAAATCGACGTTGATAATGGCTGATGGATAATATTCGCCACTACTACTTGATTCAGGATTTGACGATGAATGTGAGGTATCTGATGGATGTAACTTTCTATTATTCTTATTACGAGAATTATGAGTATGAATTAAACATGGTACCTCATTCCATTGCTTAGATGGTTCACTTAATGATGTTTGTATAATACGTATATTATTTGATAGACTGTCTTCACTTGGATCATGATAGATTTCACAAAGACGGTTTGCAGTAGTTGTACCACCAATTATATCAATATTTGATTTACTGCTAAATGTAGTAATAGATTGTCGTCCACCAATAAATGTTAATAATAGAGTTAGTATGGCTGATACTACATACTTTTTTGATGGCATGACATTGTTATCATTATCATTATTGATATCACCAATATGACTTGACTCGTCGGCCGCCGTAAGCTCTAGAGGTTGTTCATCCTCATCTTCGGGGATTGTTTCATACCCTGGATTAGATGGTGTACTCATTATTGGCTGAGGATGTAACCAACTCCAAAGTTATTGTTGTTGGCTGGCTTGAGGCTTGTGAAAAGATATATATCATCTGTTTTCATGTCTATGAAACTCCTTAGTGAGCGACAACATTACTTCACAAGACCACCACCACATGATAATTACTGCTAGCGAGTTTACTTTGTGTTATATACGAATGCGCTATTGTATTGGTGATAATAGTTCTGATTAATAACCTTCATTGGCAGCCGGCGGTAGTGATTTTATGAGTATATATTGTTGAGCAAGCCCTCAACTAAGATACAATACCTCAAGAGGTTGTGATGAGAGAATAATCCATATCTGCGGGCTATTATTGTTTACTATAATTCAGCAACGCCGATATCATGTCTACTGCACGCCGGACATCACAGACAATTACCGCACAAGCAATACTAGCCTTTTTCACCATATAAATTCCGAAGCCTTGGAGAGAAAACTCAATTGAATTACATATGTTGTATTATATCTCACGCACGCTTCCTTTTCCCTTTAGATAACTTCTTTTGAGCACTTGAATCAAACAGATTTGGGACTCTCCTCATCAGATTGTACATCAGAGTCAGTCCAGATACATTCGTTCCTTTCCAATCGGCTGTAGGCCTCCCAATCCACTCAATAGCAGTCGGCATCACCTCTAATTCCATATCTAGCAACTCTTGAATGTTTGATGCATCATTATCGGAGAATTGAGTTTGTAGAATCTTTTGACGTGCAACTTCTACTTTGTCCTCGTTTCTATTCAGTTCCAGATACAATATGAGATCATCGGGTAGTTCCAACCCTTCATCTAGTGAGGAATATGATGGATCGCAACCGAGGTCTTGAAGAGTATGATTTGAATTGTAGGTATCCATTATACTTGTTTTGTTGCAGAGAAGAGAAGACACGGCTTCCCATCCTCTCTCATTGATCGACTCGACCTCATCATCGTCGAAGCAATCATAAAGATCAAGCTGTTTCAAAGTTTTGTTGTGTGACAAGGCATTTGTGAATGCAACCACTGTGTCGTCATTAAGCTTGCTTTCGCTTGCATCAAGTCTTTCTAAGGTACAATTGGGACTTTGGAGGAGCTCTGTTAAGGCTCGCCAGCCGACGGATGATATCGATCGATTGCTTCCCAAAATTAGGCATTTCAAAGAACTACTCATGCTTGAAAGTAGGGGTGCCAAAAGTCGTATGCCTTCATCATCAATTTCATTTCCACCAAGATATAGCTCTACCAGGTTTAAGCTGGATTCTTGCAAAGTTGTGAATAATGTCTGACATCCTTGTGAAGTAATTTTATTAGAGCCAATAACTGATTCCGCCATCCGGCCCATATGCAGTGTTTGTAATGTGTTCATACTACTCAATAAACTTCCTAGAATTTGAATACCTCCATTGCCAATATGATTATACGAGATGTTGAGCTTCACTAATAGAGCCCCCCTTGCTTGTAATGAGTTGAAGAAGGACCGCCAGCCTGGAGGTGTAACCAATCGGCTATAATTCAGATCCAAGGACTTCAACGTATCGATACTAGCCAATTCAGCTACTCCATCATCATCCATATTATTGCTACTTATATCCAGGCTCTTGGTTGAAGTTTGTGATAAATGGTTGGATAATGTTTGCCAACCAGAATTGGTGATAGAATGATTCATTGAAAGATTCAGATCCTTTACTGATGATTCACGAAGAGAGGTCCCCAGTATATTAGCACTATCATCATTTAATCCACCACTACTCAAATCTAAATTAACCAATTTGCAGTTTGAATCACGAATAACGTTTGAAAGTGCAATCCATCCAACAGAAGTTATGTCTCTATTGCCATAAAGGGATATACTCCTCAGAGTGTTGTTGACTAACAACCCATCACATAAAGCACCGAGTCCACTATCATCAATATTACAATATGGAAGTTGCAGATCTCTCAGTTTGCACTGTGGGTGTTTCAATACCTTGCCTATTGCAGTGCACCCTGCACTTCCCAATCTACCAAATTCAATTTCTAATCCAGTGAGACTAGGATGACCTTGCAGCCCTTCAATCAAAGCCGCGCCAAACTCATGAATTTGAATTGAGCTAAATAATACAGTCTCTATAGATTGGTTCCGATATATGCACGAGAAGAAGTCTTGGAGTTGCTGTCTTGTTGGTAACTCATTTCCTTGTCCACCCAAAATATAATTTTCACCTGACGATGCAACAATATGAATGTTTAACCTCTTGACATGTGTATTGCTAGCAATGCAATCACCATCAACTTTCCAATCAATACTATTAAAGAAAGATTTGTCATTATTGCAATTCAAATCTATGGATAAGATAGCAACAGCTGGATCATTCTTCTTGAGTCTTTCAAATATATCTTTGTCTAATTCATGCACCTCTAGTTCATCATCTTCAATGTCACTATCCTCTTCCTCGGATTCATCAACAGAACCCTCCTCCTCATCGTTCTCTATATGAACATTATCGTCTCGCTGCTGTTTGTCTGCCATTATGAATACTTTCGTATACTCTATTACTCTTTGCAATACTTCTAACGATTGTAGTTGTTACTTGTTACTCACGAACTATATCTCTCTGGGTTTTACCAAGTTCTCGGACGCTAGGTCAATTCCAATGGAATTGTTAATAAAGGTGATAGTAATATAGGTACAAATGAATTGATCTACTAGTACTATTGTTTACTACAATCAATATCAAACATTCAACACCGTAATTTTGCAATTTGCAATAATCAACAAAATGGAAATCTCTGAAGAATATATACGGTTGACGGATATGGTATTTAAATAGAGTAGGCCACATTATATCGAAGGACAGACGATTTATACCGGTTTCATTATGAAGCCTTATCCTTGCTTCTCGACCGCATTTGTTCTAAAAAACTAAACCTCTCAACTCTTTATTTCACCGCGCCGACCCTTCTTTGGCAATTGCAATATCGTAGTGTATACAATCATAAATTATACAAAACAACAACAATGGCAAAACATCATCCAGATTTAGTAATGTGTCGTAAACAGCCGGGCATTGCCATAGGCCGTCTATGTGAAAAATGTGATGGCAAATGCGTAATATGTGATTCCTTCGTTAATCCAAAGGATATTGTGCACGTATGTGATGAATGTAATTATGGTAGTTTCGAAGGACGGTGTGTGGTATGTGGTGGAGTGGGTGTTACGGATGCGTATTATTGCAGTAAGTGATGTATTGTGTGATTCTTTTATGTGCGTGTATTGTCCTTTATGTTTTATCTTATGCACAAAACTAATTCAATATCATCATATATAAAAATAGGGGAATGTGTACAAACGGGTAAAGATCGTGATGGTTGTCCAAAGGTGGTTAATCTGGGGAGTACAAAAACAGATCTGTTTTATGAACGAAAAAAATATGGGTTTAAAAAGAGATAGTATTTACAATATATCCTCAGCGTTTGTTAGGTAGTTTGTTGGGGGTATGTATATATTGGGATTGAGATTATAGCAGGGGTTACATGCCAGCAGAGATTAAAAGTTTGATTGTTTGGTATTGGATTTATTTGGGTTGTGGTGGATTATTAAGAGGTGCTGAATGGGTGAGTTATCAGCGCAATCCTCATAAAGAGATGTATATGAATGTCAAGTAGTAACAATATCTCTCTTAAGGTGAAATCTGTTACTATACCTAACTATATATCCTGATCAAGGCGGGGCACTTGGATGGGGATCATTTTCTAATAGCCAACTTTTACTTCTTGGTGTTGCGGGATGCTTGACACCTAAAGCCCTAAGCTGCTCTGTTTCATCTCTTGCTGATCCCGAACCATTAGATAAATTTGACACCCCTGATGACCTAAAGGCATCGAGGGAATTGATAGCATCTTGTTGAATCAATTCCTTCTTCACTCCGTCAATCTCAGCGAGAGCGTTCCAAATTTCTTCAGGAACCACCTCGGAGGATGAAATTGGCTGACCATCTCCCGAGGCTGCCGTTTCCAACTTTCCGTCAGCATCAGCATTGAGTTTCTCATTGAAGTGTTTCATTAATACATCGACACTCTTCTCTAGCATCTTTGATAGTTCCTTGGGGCTTTTATGTACACTCTTGGCAGCTGATGATACCTTAGATGATGATCTCACTGAGTCACCAAACTTCATCGAGTCATTAAACCGCTGTGATGAGATTGAGTCATTAAACTTATCAATCGATACCTCGGCATCAAATGGACTATCATCTACTCCCGCTGCAAATAGTTCTTCAACTAAATCATCTTCCTCGGACTTATGAGACCGATCTATGAAAGATCGGTCAACAAACTGTTCAACAAGTTCACTTCCATCAGTCTTCTCTGTTCTATCAGATGTATCCAGTGGACCACTACTACTGGCCTTGTTGGTTGATTTTGATCCTATAGATGCATCAGCTCGATAGGTAATGATGTAATCATCATCGTGTCGACCAGACGGAGGAGGGGCTTGTGAAGACGAATCTTGAAGTGGA